>Ga0099826_10003026_pt1 | contig 11211 bp, 4 predicted proteins | sample Mtrugardesep15_FD_76830 | JGI IMG/M metagenome (GOLD analysis project Ga0099826, IMG submission 76830) | Root nodule microbial communities of legume samples collected from California, USA - M. trunc garden sep15 | ecosystem: Host-associated > Plants > Roots > Nodule | place: USA: California...
ATATATATATATATATATATAATACTGCAATTGTTTGAAACGTACAAAATAATGATTGAAACATTCAAAATCAATAAATATTATTAATGATAATTTATGGTTTTTGTAAAAAAAAAAAAGTTTGAGGTTTTCTCTGCAGTTAACTGCCGAAGTTTTCAGTTTTCCTCGGTAGTTAACTGCCGAAGTTTTCCTCGGTAGTTAACCGCAGCCGGTTTACTTCCTCGGCAGTTAACTGTCGAAGGGTATTTTCATCTTTTACATGTGTTTTTTCGCCAAACAATATGTGTATACAACAATTTTCGAAAAAAATTTAAAAAGGATAAAAATGGTTTTACCTTGAACGATCATTGTAACAAAAAATATATAAAGAAAAATGATCATAGCATAAAAATTTGCTTTTGGTGGAATCATGTTTGTTCCTCTTTGTTTGTTGTCAGTGTCTTATATTGTGATATCTAGGCTTCAGATCATTTTAATTGGTCTCCTACCTTTTTGTTATATTGGCTGTTATTTTGGCTTTAGGGATAGGTGATTTTGCAAATTTCTTTTTGTATTGTGGTTGGTTGTGTTGATTAAGACATTGTTTATCTTGCTTGGGTTAACACCACTTGTGTCTAACTTTTTATTTAATTAAATTTTCCGTTTAATTTTTTTTTTAGTCATATTTTTCATCCTTTCCATATTTGAAATAGAATCATATTTTAAAATTTATAAAGTTTGTGATCTCTTTAAACCAAGTAAATAGATTTTAGCGCTTAGAGTTGTAAATAAAACTTCCAAATTTTTTAATAATTATCAAATGTCTCTTAATTACATCAATATGTTGTTTTTGTCCCTTTACGACATTTAATAAAGAGGTCATATAAAAAACTTACTATACCAAAGAATTCCTTCTACTTATTGTTACCAAATTTTTATTATTTTGTAACCTTTTATCATAGAAAGGGAAAACGATGTGGTGGGTGAATTTCAAACCCTAAATAACCCTTTTATTCATCTTAAGAGATACATTTCTAAGCACTAAAACGAGAATAATAATGTTATAATTATTAACTATCTCTTAGGCCCATCAATATGTTGTATTTGCCCACTTAATAAGAATGTCACTTAAAAAAACTTACCAATCATAAATATTATTATTTTTTGTTTACCAAATTTTCATTATTTTATAACCTTTTGTGAAAGAAAATGGGGAAATCTCAGAATAAGAATAATATTGATAGACAATGCAACACTCCAATTTTCATTGTCTTGCTTGTAATCGATGTTTATTATGTTTATGATGATATTGAATTATAGGATTAAGTGTAGGATATATTCGATGAGCTTAGAACCTCTTTAGAGTGAGAAAGCATTTTTGTCACAAATTTGGATTATCTAACAGTGTGGGTATCAAGCTGGAATGCATTTGAAAATTCGTGAAAGAATTTATTAAGAAAATATTGGATTGTAAGGATAAATTATTGAGTTGAGATTAATTAGGAGAAGTGGAATTGTAATCCATTCTTTATTGGTAGCCTTTGCCATTGAGATAACACAAGAACAAATTATTCCTTTCTCTAAAATAAAATCTGAAAATCCTAATCTGACGTTGGATCAAACGATTCTTGTTACGGTTCCTCTCAAAAGGGAAAAGTTTAGAATAAATCCTCTTTTTTACTGTCACCATAGCTTGCAATTGAAACGGCAACCAGGAGAGATTGCAACTTAGAGAGTTGGCAATGGCGAGGAGAGTTGGTGGAGATGGTGCCAATGGTGCAATTATATTTAAGAGGAAAAACGTGATTTCTCTCTCACTCATTTTTTTATTTTTACAAATAATGTGTTTTCTCTTAAACCATATCTTGGAAAAAGACAAGTTTTGAATCCGAGAGAACCTGGGTTCGAGCGCCGCTAGTGTATTTGGAGGGAGGTAAATGTAATTACCTTTGTAAGTGCTCTTTGAGCCTGAAGGTCTTCTCTGTCTTGGACTGGGGCACCATCCCCTCACCCTAAAATTTTTGTAACAAAAAAAAAAACCATATCTTGGAAAAGCATAGAGATGCGGCCACCGCTCAGTCTCTCCTACGATGGAGAGCTATAAATGATCCCTCCGGTCTTATATATAAGAAAAATTTTAAAAACAATTTTGGTCCTATTTATAAGAAAATATCACAATTTTTAAGATGTAATTATTGCTTAAAAAGCTTTTTTTATCCCTTATTTAATGTTTGTCTTTTTAATATTAGTGGGTGTATTTAATGCTTTATAATTTTTTATGAGGGTATATTTGTAAAAATATTCAAAAAGTTACACTAATTAATGAGTATATTGGTTTTGATGTTGTTTTGGTTTTTCTTCTTATATCAAAGACCAGAGAGAGTAAAATATCGCATGTAACATGATGACTAATCTGAAAAACTCTTACAGCCACCATGTTGCCAGTAAGCTATGCAAAGTTATAACTCTCGACATCATTCTATTGATGTACGAAGCTATAGTTTCCATAACTCAGAGTTGTAACTTTCTAAATCTTGTAAACCTCTATTTTTACTAAGTTAATTCATTAATCACACTTTTCACTTGAATCTTTGAATCCTTTTTATATGCTTTATTTACTTCTGCATTCTATTTTAGTATATTAGAATCTTAAAATTTTATATGTGTTGTTTGTCATTTTGGATCATAAATAACTAAATTTGGTATTTCGAAATACTTAGAATTTATCCACTTCAATCCTCGTTGGATCGATACTTTACTTACTTTTTATTTCTTGTTGCGATAGTGTACACTTGCACGATATACATTGAAAATAATCAACTATTTTCTAAACATCAATAATTGCTCTAAATCGATGTCTAGTATTTTGTTTTTACATTTTATTTTATCGTTTCGAGTTTATATCCGATGTTCATTTGATATGATGGTTGGAAATGGAGCAACAGAGGATGCTGCAGGGATTTGAGTTGTCGAGGATCCAAATTGTTGTGTTTTTTTTTATAAAAAAATAACTAAGATAGGGAAAAGTTTGTACTGCTGTTAATTAAAGTGGCACGAATGTTGGTTTTACAATCATCCTTGAAAGGTTACAAGGATAAACTTGTAAAGTGAGCTAACACCTCAAGTGTCATTTGCTTTGTGTTTCACGACAAAAATCCTACAAAAGAAGAGGATGTAGCCAACTCGCACACCATGCTTTCCGCTACCTAGGTTACTTCCTTTGTTGGGAACCGGTCCTCTTGTGACAATCATCTTGCATTTCTTAATTATTTTTATATCTAGAATTTCACGGACTTGATAACAAGATTGAGGAATTTAAGTTTTGTGAAAAAAAAGATTGAGAAATTTAAGTTGAAGTGTGGGAAAAACCAAAAGTGTAACAAGATTATGGCGCAAATATAAAATTATAAACTTAGAAGTAACATCAAATTATTTTTCAATTTAACTATTAAAAATATTTTTGTAGTTGGTAGAGTTGAAAAGTAAATGTGATATATTTGAATTGAATTGAAGGTCGTGGTGATATCTCTGAAATTAAGAGAGAAAAAGACAATCTAGATAATATTTTTTGAGGACTTATTTCATTTCATTAGCATAATCTTAATCTTAGAGTATAAAACTATAACTACAACCGTCTAATTAGAATAACTAAAAGAAATTGCTCAACAAAAAAAAAAAACTAAAAGAAAATTAAATTATTGCAAGACAACTCTTAGAGTCCAAAAGCCAAAACTACAACGATGTAATTAGAAAAACTAAAAGAAAATCAATTATTGCATGACAACACAATAAGTAAATGAAAGCTTATTGAATAATCCAGGAGAGAATTTGTGTACTCTCTTGGGTCTTGTACTCTGTAATATATGAAATCATTCTAACACTCACAATAACGTCCTACACACTTTGGTATAGTATCAGGTCCGCACATGAACCTCGGACAAGTACCATCCCTGCCACATAGAACTATAAAAAAAATGTTACTAAAATGTGAGAAAATATTAAGTACGAAGTAACGAAGAATGTTGAAAAGGAAAAAATTGTTTTACCTCTCATGCTCATTGTAACAATAAGTGGAGAAAGAAAGATGATCATATCAAAAACATTTTTTGTTAGTGGAGTCATGTTTGTTCTTTGTGTTTCTTGTCAGTAGCTCTTAGCAGTATCTTATATTGTTATATATATGCTTCGAATAATTTCAATTGGTCTCGTACCACTTTATTATATTGGCTGCTATTTTGGCTTTAGGATAGGTGATTTTGCAAAATTCTTTTTGTATTGTGGTTAGATGTGTCGATTAAGACATTATTTATCTTGCTTGGGTTAGCACCCCTTGTGTCCAACCTTTTATTTAATTAAATTATTCGTTTAATTTTTAATTTATTTTAATTTTAGCCATATTTTTCATCTTTCATGTTTTTCATTTTTAATTTATTTTTATTTTAATTTTCGTTTGTATGATGTATTCTTTTTATAACCAAGTGGATAAGCCTACATAACAAAGTGGATAAACTATTAAAATTGGAAAACAATTATAACCTGGTTTCTAAGGTTTGAATCAGGAAGAAGATAGAATAGAGAGAATTATTGCTTGCAATATGAATTTCATTAAGTATTGAATATACACATTACAAAGCTTTATATAACCAAAGTATCATATGCTTGTAGCACAAGCTATCTCTAGCTAACTAGTTTGTTATTTTGTAACAAAACCACTAACAACCTAAAATGAAGTAGTTATGAATTAACTTCTAACACTCCCCTTTAATTCTTACCTACTGAATATTGAAGAACACCAAGTTTCTTCCTAAAGAATTCAAACCTATCCAACTTTAATGCCTTATGAATGCATCAGCAAGTTGCAGCTCAGTTGGACAATATTTCACATCAAGCATTCCATTTGTAACTTTCCCTAATAAAATGGAACATATTCTCAATGTGCTTGCTCCTGCCATGAGAAATAGGATTCTTAGCAAGACTAATAGCAGACTTATTGTCAATCATCAGTGTTAGAGGTTTCACAACTTCACACTTAAGCTATTTCATCACTAATTCCAACCATAGAGCTTGACAAGTAGCAAAAGTACCTGCAATATACTCAGCTTCACATGATGAGAGTGCAGTGATTGGTTGCTTCTTGGTACACCATGAAATTGCAGCATCATTGAATTTGAACACATAGCCTGATGTGCTCCTTCTATCAGTTAGATCTCCACATCAATCACTATCTGAGTAACATATGAGCTCATTCACTTTACTTTTAGCTCCATTAGGGAATAGCAAACGAAATTCCATGGTACCCTTGATGTATCTAAGAATTCTCTTGGCAGCTATCAAATAAGATTTCCTAGGATCATGCATAAAATTGCTAATTACACTAACTGAATAGCAAATGCCTGGCATGTTATTACATAGGTACCTCAGTGATCCAACAATTTGTCTGAACATAGTTGAATCTACTTTCTCTTCTTCACTACACTCATCTAACTTTGAGTTTGTCTCTGAAGGATTTGAAACTGAATTACAATTCTTCATTTCAACTTTCTCTACCAATTCACCAATGTATTTTTGTTGATGCATCACAATTCCATTCTTCAATTTTAAAAATTCCATGCCTAAGAAGAATGAAAGCTCACCAAGACCAGTCATCTCAGACTCACACTTCAGCTTATCTTTTACCTTCTTAATTCAAGATGTTGAGCTACTAGTAATGAGTAGATCATCATCAACATACAAACATATTATGATGTCACTAAGATTCTGAACATATACACCAAATTCAACTGAACACTTCTTAAAGCCAATATGGACTAGAACCTGGTCAATTTTCTTGTTCCATGTTCTAGGAGCTTGCTTCAATCCATACAATACCCTATGCAGCTTGTACACCATATTTTCCTTCCCAGCAATCTCAAAACCTGGAGGTTGTGACACAAATACTAACTCTTCAAGTGGACCATTTAGAAATGTTGACTTGACATCTAAATGATAGAGTGACCACTCATTTTTGCAAGCAATAATAATCATTAATCTTACAATTTCAATTCTAGCAACTGGAGCAAACACATCATCATAGTCAATGCCATGCTTTTAAAAAAAACCTCTAGCAACTAGCCTTGCTTTGTGCTTAGAAACTTGTCCATGAGGGTTCAACTTTACTTTGAATACCCATTTCACTCCAATTTTGTTACACAATGGGAAATCTCAAAACAAGAAAAATATTGTTAGACAATGCAACACTCCAATTTTCACAGAGTCTTGCTTGTGATTGATGTTTATTGTGTTTATGATGATATTGAATTATAGGATTAAGTGTAGGATATATTTGATGAGCTTAGAACCTCTTTAGAATGAGATAGCATTTTTGTCACAAATTTTGATTATCTCACAGTGTGAGGGTATCAAGCTGGAATGCATTTGAAAATTCGTGAAAGAATTTATTAAGAAAAGATTATATTGTAAGGATAAATTATTGAGTTGAGAATAATCAGGAGAAGTGGAATTGAAATCCATTCTCTTCGGTAGCCATAGCCATTGAATCGATTGTTTCTCTCAAAAGGGAAAATGTTAGAATAATTTCTCTTTTTCACCGTCATTGTAACTTGTAATTGAAACGGAAACTAGGAGAGATTGCAACTTATACCATCTACAATGAGGTCCTTCCCCTATTTAACACCATGTTAAATAAACACCCCCATTGTGACATCAATGAATATGGTGCTTATAAAGATGAGTGTTTTTATAGGCACCATCTCTCTCCTATTACTCATGGGTCCCACATGTATAATTAATTTGTTTTCTCTATATTCAAATACTGTTTTATTTTACTATTAAAAATAAATTATATAATAGTTGCAAATAATATTTTCTTGAATTATTAATAAAAATAAAAAAATGTCCTTTTTTTTAATAATTTATAATTAAATTATTTCAATATTTTAAAATTATATAATTATGAATGAGTATATAAATTATTGTTAAAATTTAATGATCTGAAGTTATTGATGGAACCCAATTCATAATTATTTTGAGATGCTGGGTTGTAGAGATCGAGTGTTTATTCGGTATTAATTATAAAACGAATGACGTGTACAGTCATAATTCATTTAAACACCCAAATGGAATCATTATAGATGGTCTTAGAGAGTTGGTGGAGACGGTGACAAAGACAAACTTTTAAAGTGAGCTAGCACCTTAAGCATCACTTGCTTTGTGTTTAACTACGATGAAAATCCTACAAAAGAAGAGGATGTAGCCAACTCGCTCACCATGCTTCTACCTAGGTTACATCTTTTGTTGGGAACACGTCCTCTTGTGATAATCATCTTGCATTTCTGTCCTCGTGAGTTTAACTCAGTTGGTAGGGACAATGTATAATATATGCAAGGTTCGGGATTCAAACCCCGACCACACCAACAACAAAAAAACATTTTACATTTCTTAATTATTTTCATATCTAGAATTTCACAGACTTAGTAACAAGATTGAGAAATTTAAGTTGAACCGTGGGAAAACCAAAAGTGTAACAAGATTATGGCGCAAATATAAAATTATAAGCTTAGAAGTAACATCAAATTATTTTTCAATTTACTATTAAAGATATTTTGGTAGTCGGTAGGGTTGAAAAGTAAATGTGATATACTTTAATTTAAGGTCATGATAATATCTTTGAAGTTATGAGAGAAGAAGACATTCTAGATTCTAGATAATAATTTTTGATGTCTTATTTCATTTCATTAGCATAATCTTAGAGTACAAAACAATAAGAAAAACTAAAAAAAATGAAATTATTGCATGACAACACAATAAATAAATGAAAGCTCATTGAATAATCCAGGAGACAATTTGTCTCTCTTGGGTCTTGTACTCTGTAATATATGAAATCATTCTAACACTCACAAAAACGTCCTACACACTTTGCTAAAATATCAGGTCCGCACATGAACTTTGGACAACGACCATCCCTGCCACATAGAACTATATAAAAAAAAAGATGTTACTAAAATGTGAGAAAATATTAAATACGTAGTAACCAAGAATGTTGAAAAAGAAAAAATTGTTTTACCTCTCATGCTCATTGTAACAATAAGTGGGGAAAGAAAGATGATCATATCAAAAATATTTTTTGTTATTGGAGTCATGTTTGTTCCTTTGTGTTTCTTGTCAGTAGCTCTTAGCAGTATCTTATATTGTTATATATATTCTTTGAATAATTTCAATTGGTCTCGTACCACTTTATTATATTGGCTGTTATTTTGGCTTTAGGATAGGTGATTTTGCAAATTTCTTTTTGTATTGTGGTTGGTTGTGTCGATTAAGACATTGTTTATCTTGCTTGGTTAGCACCCCTTGTGTCTAACCTTTTATTTAATTAAATTTTCCGTTTAATTTTTAATTTATTTTAATTTTAGCCATATTTTTCATCTTTCGTATGTATGAAAGAGTTATTCTTTAAAGATTTAAATGCATTTTTTATTTCCTTACGTAAACTTAATCGAAATTTTAGTCTCCTTTTCTAAAACCACCATTTTGGTCCTCCTATTTTATAATTCTTGGTTATTCTTAGTCCTTCGTCATTTTTTGATGATTTGTCGTTCTCCTTAATGACGTGGCAATGATATGGCATGCATGTGTTGGCTTTTTCATTTTTCATGTCCTTATTGGTTCGTTTTCCATGCTTGTCAATATGGTTAATGTTGTAACAGGAAGACTACTGTAGGACGGACCTCACAACTTGCTTTGACATCCAAATGAAATTCATTCTTATTTCATGAAAAGAAAGAATAAGGAAGGATTGTTGATCTTGTGCCTTCATTGTGAGGAGTATTTCAACCATTACAAGGTGAAAGCAGGCAAACAAGCGCTTATATACCTACCAATAACCAAAGGTTGGCAAATATGCCAAGTGACAATTTCAAAAGGTGAAGCCAAAGAAACTCAAAAAAGCATGCGTTGCTGTAGGAAGATCAAATCATTATCTATCTTTTGGGTTTGAAAACAAAAAGACTAGAAAATCTCAAATGAATGTTAAAGACAAATTTGTAAAAGAACTTTTTCTAAGACCCAGATGAGCAATCACAAGTAATATTTTAGCCTGATTGATCGCTCGATGAATCAGAAATGACTTATAGCGAGGTCATTGAAGTCCTAAATGATCTTAATGATCCACTAGAAACTAGTGATACTGAAATATTTAAGGATGATAAGGTGAATCTCTTGAAAATGCGTCTTTTGGCCAAAACTCGGGTATGAGTCGGGGGGAGTTGATGGCATGAAGGCTACATGGTGAGAGGATCACATCTTGATGGTGATGCATGAGATGTAATGTCAAAATATTATAACCGATTGTACTAACAAAGTAAAGATGAAGGCAACACTTTCACAAAATCAAAGGACTTTACAATTAAAAATGATAACCATGGAAGGTGTCAAAATGCAATCGAAGTAATTCCTGTGGATTATGAAGCATATTATAAATTTTATTGCTATTGATCATAATGATGATGGTGATGATGAGGACGACGATTACTTGTTGGATGAATATCTAATAGATTAATAAGAACAAGCTACAGTCTAAAACAACATTTAGATTCTGGGGGTATATAGTTGTGTTCATTGTTTCATGTTGCTGTGTAAATAAAATTATACAAAGATATTTTGGTTTTGAAAACAAACCCGTTTAATATAAGTTTTTATTTTTTGTTTCGTTTGGCAAATACTATTGAGAAGAAACAACGATCAATAATGTAGATGGCATAAACAACAAAGGTAAAACTATTTTCTCTTGAACAAATTATTTATTTTTACTTTTGTGTCCCCCACCTCTTTGATTTAATGCTTATGTTTTCACCCATAATTTAGTTTTCAAGCAATGTTTTAAACAATCCATTTCGATGCTGCACTATTACTTATATCATAGTCCAATATATTGAATCATGCTCTTTGGTTTTTAAAGTGACAAGTTTTGATTTTTTGACTAAAATAGTTTTTTTTCTTTTTACTTTTATCTTCTTGTTTAGTTTTCTTTTAATTTCTAGATTTTTATCAATGTCAACCCTTGGCGGTCCCTTGCTAAGTTTAGGATGATCAATGTAGTCCTCCTTATGCAGAGGACCACGAGCACTTGGTGTGAGATTTACTCACTATTATGATTTTAAATTATCAAGAGACTTTGATCCATTGTTGTAGGTTGCAACAATTTTGTATGCTTTTCCGGTCTTAAGATAATAATTGTCAAATTGTGAAATCTTTCATTCTAGACATTTGTTTACTTTTTATGGGGGTTTTTCATCACATAAATTAAAAATTTCTCACTTTTGGAAAAGGCATGTAATATTTATCACTATCATTTTGAAGAGCACTGGAGGCAGCTCCGAAAAACACACATATATAGAAAAAAGTTTGGTGACTTTGTGTTGGATGACTTTAATGTAATTTAGATGAAAGAGAGTGATGATTGAATGATTAAAATAATATATTTTGATGAAAGAAAGTTGTTGGTTAGGAGAGAGATAGAGACAAAGATCACCAAAACCAAAGTCACGAAAGTACTATCCATATGTATCATTGTTGCGTACGGTTTATTGTTCTGTCATTTTCCAACTGACAATGGAGCACTTGAGGTCCTCTCAAAAAATAAATACAGTACTTGAGGCAGCTCCTATAGTAATAGATGGTGTTAGGTCAATAAAAGTTTGGTTTTTATCTAAGTTTTCTTAACTTATGAGTTCCATTTTTTTTTCCAAACTCTCCTAAATTTTAATTAATAGTTTTTTTTTTTGAAAGAAGTTTTTAATTAATAGTTGATTGCACGTAACTTTAACTGCTGCCACTGAATTAAGCTACTTTTGTAATCTTCAACTGGAATTGCGTATTTAGTCAACAAAAAAAAAACCTGACTTACATATATTAGTTGCAATAAGACTTATTGCTTAAATTTCTAATTCATTTGTTGACGGGAGTTGGAAAACAAGAGAAAAGAAAGTGCTATTACAATATTTTATAGAACTCGTATCTGGGAGAAAGAAAGGTGTAGAATACTAATGAACAAATAAATATTATTGATGATTTGATTAATTTGAATTAAAATGAATACAACGGAACATATATTTATGAGTAAATTACACTCCCCTCCCTTCAAAGATGCTTGAAATACACTCCCCTCCCCTCTTATGTTAAAATATACAATTTCCTCCCTTGAAAAATAAAATTTACACTCCCCTCCCTTATAAGATG
>Ga0099826_10003027_pt1 | contig 11211 bp, 8 predicted proteins | sample Mtrugardesep15_FD_76830 | JGI IMG/M metagenome (GOLD analysis project Ga0099826, IMG submission 76830) | Root nodule microbial communities of legume samples collected from California, USA - M. trunc garden sep15 | ecosystem: Host-associated > Plants > Roots > Nodule | place: USA: California...
ACCATCGGGCGAAATGCCGTGGTCGTTATTGCAGATTGTCGCAAAGCCGGTGTTGACCTTTTCCGGCGAAGGATCGCTGGCAAGTGACAGGCGATAAAGCAGCCCTTCGCTGTTCAACAGCAGATATTTCCCGTCCGGCGACCAGTTCGGCGCTTCAAACAGCTCCGGCGTCTGCCAGACCACCCGCATCTGCCGGGTCCGGATGTTGAAGATTTCGATGGAACTGCGCATGCTGCCTCCCGGGCCTGTCGATAGTCTGGTGTGGAGCGTCGACTGGCGCAGACATTCCGTTTGCGCACCTTACCGATCCCGAAACCGGTTGGTAATCGGATAACGCCGGTCCCGCCCAAAATTCTTCTTGGTGATCTTCACACCCGGAGCCGATTGCCGACGCTTGTATTCGGCCAGATAAAGCAGATGCTCGACCCGGTGCACGGTGGCCACATCATGGCCACGCGCCAGAATTTCCTCGACCGACATTTCCTTCTCGACAAGGCACTCCAGAATATCATCCAGCACCGGATAGGGTGGCAGCGAATCCTGGTCGGTCTGGTTGGGGCGCAGTTCGGCCGATGGCGCCTTGGCGATGATATTGGCGGGGATCACCTCACCGGAAGGGCCGAGCGCGCCCGGCGGCACATGGGCGTTGCGCCAGCTGGAAATGGCGTAGACCTGCATCTTGTAGAGGTCCTTGATCGGATTGAAACCGCCATTCATGTCGCCATAAAGCGTCGCATAACCCACCGACATTTCCGACTTGTTGCCGGTCGTTACCACCATCGAGCCGAACTTGTTGGACACGGCCATCAAAATGGTGCCACGCGTGCGGCTCTGCAGATTTTCTTCGGTGATGCCCTCTTCCGTGCCCTCGAAGAGTTCTGAAAGTGCCGAGAGAAAACCTTCCACCGGCTCGACGATCGGCACGATATCGTAACGGCAGCCGAGCGCTCTCGCACAATCGGCGGCGTCCTTCAGCGATTCTTCCGAGGTATAGCGGTAAGGCAGCATGATGCAGCGCACCCGCTCCTCACCCAGTGCATCGACGGCAAGGGCTGCGCAGATCGCCGAATCGATGCCGCCGGAAAGGCCGAGAACCACGCTCTTGAAGCCGTTCTTGTTGACGTAATCCCTAAAGCCCAGCATGCAGGCGCGATAATCCGCCTCCTCGCCCTCAGGGATTTTCGAGAAAGGCCCGCTGTCGCAATGCCAGCCGTCTGCGGTGCGTTTCCAGTCGGTGACAGCGAGCGTGGCCTCGAACTGGCTCATCTGAAAGGCCAGCGTCTTGTCGGCATTAAAGCCGAAGCTCGCACCGTCAAACACCAGCTCATCCTGTCCGCCCAGCTGATTGGCGAAAACCAGCGGCAGGCCGCTTTCGATCACCTGCCTGAGCGCCACCTGATGGCGCACATCCAGCTTGCCGCGATAATAGGGCGACCCATTCGGCACCAGCAGGATTTCCGCCCCGCTTTCGGCCAGCGTCTCGCACACGCCCATGTCGTTCCAGATTTCCTCGCAGATCGGAATGCCGATCCGCACACCGCGGAAATTATAGGGCCCGGAAATCGACCCTTCTTCGAAAACACGTTTTTCGTCGAACTCGCCGTAATTCGGCAGATCGATCTTGTCACGCAACGCGATGATCTTGCCACCATCCAGAAGCGCAACCGAATTGTGCCGGCCCGTCTCGCCCTGACGCGGAAAACCGATGACGACGCCCGGCCCGCCATCGGCAGTCTCCGCCGCCAGTTCTTCCACAGCCTTCAGGCAGGCCTTCAGAAAAGCCGGCTTAAGCACCAGATCCTCCGGCGGATAGCCTGAAATGAACAGCTCCGTCAGGAGCAGGAGATCGGCGCCCTGCGTTGCCGCATCGGCCCGCGCCTCACGCGCCCTGGCGAGGTTACCCGCCACGTCGCCAACAGTCGGATTGAACTGCCCGACGGCAATTCGAAGATGGTTCTGGATATCGTGTCTGTCGCTCATGCCATTTCAATACCGCGCCCGTGGCCGCTCCGCAACGCGGCAATTGCATGCGGTCGCTTGGGGCAAGACGCCACGGCTGCGTTCACGCTAAGGTTATCACCGCCCCAGCCATCCTCCGCAAAGTTCATGTCGCGTTCATCGCGCTTATGTGACAGTTACATGACAATTTTGCGACGCCCGATTCACCTCCCCGGATCGGCGCTGCCGCCTGAAATACCGGAGTATGAGTTTGAGAGATTCGGCGCCAAAAACAACGGCTTCCGAAAAGGCTGGTCTTGTCTTTTCGCCTGCGGGACTGAGGAGCCTTTCGAAGCTTTCTGGCGCGGCCTATACGCTTGCCAATCTGACGGTCGCATCCATCGTGCTCGTCGTGGCGCTGGAATGGATTGCCCGCGGTTCGCTCCGTGATGTCGGCTCTTTCCTCACCTCCCCGGCCCGCCCGGGCGTAACCACCATCGCCGCCGTACTCGCCCTTCTGGTGGCGCTGGATGCGATCCTTGGCCGGCGTTATCTCTCGCTGATTGCCGTCGCGCCGCTCTGCGCGCTGACGGGACTGATTTCCGCCCAGAAACAGACTTATCTCTCCGATCCACTTTACCCTTCCGACCTTTTATTCGGCCGGCAGATCCTCGAGCTTCTGCCGACCATGTTGAAGGCCCAGCCCCTGACGGCAGCACTGGTGGTCCTCGGCCTCTGCGCCGCCATCGCAGCCCTTGTGGCGTTATGGCTGCTGGCGCGCCGCCATTCGCCGGGCTTGAGCTGGCGTGAGCGCGCCGCGGGTCTTGTGCTGGCGTTGCCGCTTCTCGCCGGTCTTGCCTCGCTGATGGACTATTCGCATTATTCCTGGGTGCGCGATCGCCTCAACATCATTCCCATGATGTGGGATCAGCAGGAGAACTACCGCCATAACGGCTTCCTGATGGCCTTCGCCTTTAATATCCCCATGGCCAATGTCGCGGCACCCGAGGGTTATGGCGACAACAGCATCGCCGACCTCACCTCGAAATCCGCTTCCTTCGCCGCCAACAAGGGCGATTACCCTGATGTCATCATGCTGATGAGCGAATCGCTATGGGATCCGACCCGGCTGGAGAATGTCGAACTTTCGGCCGATCCCATGCCGACCATCCGCGCCAAACAGTCCGGCAATGTGTTTTCGCCTGAGTTCGGCGGCATGACGGCCAATGTGGAATTTGAGGCGCTGACCGGCTTTTCCAACGCCTTCCTGCCTTATGGCAGCATTCCCTATCAGCAATATATCCGCCGTCCGGTGCCCTCGCTTGCAAGCTTCTTCCGGGGCGAAGGATATTCCGCCATCGCCATGCACCCGTTCCAGGAATGGTTCTGGAACCGCAAGCAGGTCTACAAGAATTTCGGCTTTGAAGAATTCCGCTCCGAAGAGACGCTGCCGGCGATGGAAAAACGCGGCAACTTCGCCTCCGACGATGCATTGATGAACGAGATCATGGCGACCGCCGATACGGCAACGAACCCGCTCTTCCTCTTTGCCGTCACCCTGCAGGGACACGGCCCTTACGAAGCGGCCCGTTATGCCGAAAACACCATTGGTGTGACGGGCGGTCTTTCCGCCTCGGCCTCGCAGGCGCTCGCCACCTATTCGCAGGGTGTCGTGGAAGCAGACGAAGCACTGCTGAAGCTGATGCGCTGGGCAAAAAAACGCGACCGCGAAACCATCATCGTCCTCTTCGGCGATCACCTGCCGCCGCTCGGCCAGACCTTCGTGGAAAGCGGTTACATGCCGGGCATGGTGGCCAGCCGCCGCGCGCCGCTGGAGGTGATGAAGAAGGAACACGAGACACCGCTCGTCGTCTGGTCCTCCAAGAAAGGCGTGCGCAAGAATATCGGCACCATCAGCCCGGCGCTCCTGCCCTATCATGTGTTGAAGACCGCGGGCTTCTCCGATCCTTTCTACACCGGCACGCTGGGTGACGTTCAGCAGGAATTCTCCGTCATCGACCGGCACATGCTGGTGGCGACGGACGGCAACGCCATGCCCGACTGGTCGATCGCGCCGAACGCCGTTCCCGATGTGGTGCGCGATTATCGCCTGCTGCAATTCGATATGATGTTCGGCGCGCAATATGGCCGCGAGCGTTTCTTCCCCGGCTTTAACTGGCTGCATGAGGGCGCACCGGCGGTCTGATGGTTCTGCTAGGGCGCCTGAACCATATGGCGGTGGAAATCGTTTGAATTCCGCCACCATGCGGGTTTATCTCGGGAAAACGCACAGGCACCCCCATCAGAACCGGAGACACACCGTGTCAGATATCTCCGACTATATCGTCTCGCATTTCAAGCGCTCCTCCCGTGAAATCGGCGAGGTGGAACGGCGCATCCTGGAACTGTCGCACCAGAAGAAGCTGGTTTCGAGCGACATCAATGCGGAATTTTCCGCCGGCGCCAGCTTGGGCGACAGGCTGGCGGATAATATCGCCAAGGTCGGCGGCTCCTGGGGGTTCATTCTCAGCTTCTGCTTTTTCCTGATCTTCTGGGCCATCATCAACACCATCGTGCTGACCACCCGCGCCTTCGACCCCTACCCCTTCATCTTCCTCAATCTGCTTCTCTCGATGCTGGCCGCCATCCAGGCGCCGATCATCATGATGTCGCAGAACCGACAGGCCGCCCGCGACCGTTTCGAGGCCGCCAAGGACTATGAGGTGAACCTGAAGGCCGAGCTGGAGGTTCTGTCGCTGCATGAAAAGATCGATGTGAAGGTGCTCGCCGAACTGGCGGCACTGCGCCAGGACATCGCCGCCATCCACCACCACGTCACCCGCAAAGACGACTGACGCGAAAAAACATCTTCCCCGCTTTTCCCCACCCCGCGCCGCACTGTTAGAGTGAACGCAGTCCTGCCGGGTGGACGCCAGACGTGGCGGAAACTAGAGGACGGTCCTGGTGGTGGAACGCTGGCAACGTTCGTGGAAAGGACCATTTCGCAAAGCGCCGTGCACGGCCCTTGCGAGATACGGCATGGTGAAAGACCCGGCTGCGCAACGCGTCCGACCCACACCAACCTCACATGAAGCGCAGCCGGGGATCGCCCGGTGCTCTCCATCCATACCCCCGCCCGGCAGCGCTGTGCGGGATGAAGGTGTTGGGTTTTTGGGGCGTATTCAGGAAGTGAACGGAAGTGCTTGCGGCTTACCCCCTCTGCCCTGCCGGGCATCTCCCTCTCAAGGGGGGAGATCGATCTGCGGCGAGGTTCCGCCCCTCTCAACGTTTGAGGATGAAGCGACAAAAGGGCCTCCTGCTGATCTCCCCCCTTGAGGGGGAGATGCCCGGCAGGGCAGAGGGGGGTAAAGCCCCACCCCCCTTCCCTCCGATACGAATCGGACAACCCTCCCGAAAATCCATCCCCAGTTACGAATCCGTCAGATTCTTACGCTACAGATTGACGCAGGCGTTTGTTGCATTGCACACTTACGGGCAAGGCTGATACGGGAATCACTCCCCATCGTCCAAATGGCATCACGACCATTTCGCGACGACGCCACGCCGGATGCGACATCCGGTATCGAAATATATTCTGTTCCGGGGTTTTTCATGTACCAGTTCGATCTGATTGTTGTCGGCAGCGGTCCGGCGGGAAGACGGGCCGCCATTCAGGCCGCCAAGCTCGAAAAGAAGGTTCTGGTCATCGAGAAAGGCAGCCGTGTCGGCGGTGTTTCCGTGCATACCGGCACCATCCCGTCCAAGACCCTGCGCGAAACCGCGCTCAACCTCACCGGATGGCGCGAGCGCGGTTTTTACGGCCGTGCCTATCGCGTCAAGCAGGAGATCGACGCCGACGATCTGCGCCGCCGTCTGCTCATCACGCTCGATCATGAAGTCGAGGTGCTGGAGCATCAGTTCGCCCGCAACCGCGTGCAGCACATTCGCGGCACGGCAAGCTTCATCGACGCCAACACCATGAAAGTGGTTAAAAGCGACGGTGAAGTCATGACCGTCACTGCCACCTCCATTCTGCTCACCATCGGCACCCGGCCCTACCGGCCGCCGCATATTCCCTTCGATGGCCAGGCGGTGCTCGATTCGGATGAGATTCTCGAGATCAAGGAATTACCGCGCTCGATGGTCGTGGTCGGTGCCGGCGTCATCGGCATCGAATATGCGACGATCTTCAGCGCGCTCGACACGCAGGTAACGGTGGTGGAACCACGCGAGACCATGCTGGAATTCATCGATAAGGAAATCGTCGAGGATTTCACCTATCAGCTGCGCGACCGCAATATGAAGCTGATCTTCGGCCAGAAGGCGGAAAAGGTGGAGCGCGACGAAAGCGGCAAATGCCTCGTTTCGCTCAGCAACGGCCGCGTCCTGAAAGCCGAGACCGTACTCTTCGCCGCCGGCCGCGTTGGCGCCACCGATACGCTCAACCTGTCCGCCTGCGGGCTGGAAGCCGACAGCCGTGGCCGCCTGAAGGTCGATCCCGAGACCTTCCAGACCTCGGTGCCGAACATCTATGCCGCCGGCGACATCATCGGTTTCCCGAGCCTTGCCTCCACGTCAATGGAACAGGGCCGCATCGCCGCCCGCCATGCCGTTGGCGCACCGGCCGGCGAACCGCCGCAATTCTTCCCCTATGGCATCTATGCCGTGCCTGAGATCTCCACCTGCGGCCTCACGGAAGAGGAAGTGGTTGAACGCGGCATTCCCTATGAATGCGGCATCGCGCATTTCCGGGAAACCTCGCGCGGCCACATCATGGGCCTCGACAGCGGGTTGCTGAAGATGATCTTCTCGCTGAAAACCCGCCGCCTGCTCGGCGTCCACATCGTCGGCGAAGGCGCGACAGAACTGGTGCATATCGGCCAGGCCGTGCTGAACCTCAAGGGCACGGTGGAATATTTCGTGGAGAATACGTTCAACTATCCGACGCTGGCAGAAGCCTACAAGATCGCCGGGCTGGATGCGTGGAACCGCATGGGTGAGTTGAAGAAGGATTGAGGCTTTGTTGCAGGTAAGAGATCATCTGCGATGTGCAAAAACTCTCCTGCCCATCACGCTCGGGCCTGTCCCGAGCATCTGCAACGTTTCGCTTTATGCGGCGTGATTAGATTCTTGGGCCAAACCCAAAAATGGCGCCGCGTATGGAACGAGGATGCCTATCACCTCGCATTCATTCGATGATGGGTGACGCGCACCCTCACCACCGAATGCTATACCGCGCACTCACCCCTGGCCGGAAATGATCCGCATATCCCTGATCAAGCGTACCCCGCACCGTCAGGTGATCGCCCAGTTTCTGCTCCACCGCCACACCGCTGCTGAACTCGTTGAAACTGTTGCGGCTCGCCCCCGTCAGCACAAAGGCGGTGCCGGTTTCGGAGCGGGACAGGCGCAGTGACTGTGACACATCAAGCCCGTTCCATTGCTGCGCCGTGCCGTCGTAACGCACGGTAAAATTACGGTTCGCCTCGATATCAAGTTCCGGCGTGACGATACGCTTCTGCTGCGAGGTCATGGAAACGCTGCTCGACCCCGTCAGCGCGTTGACCATGACGCCCACGTCACGCGCGAGCGAAACACCGGGCAACTGTTCCGCCAAAAGGGTGACATTACCCCATAGCCTCACCGGCGTATCCACCACCTGCCCCGCCTTCGAAGCACTCATGCCCATTTCCAGCCCGGCGCGAATCGGCGTATCGACCGGCAGCTTCGCGCCGATGCGCGCGGTATAAGATCGGTCGGAATTCTTGACCGGCTTCCAGATCAACCCGGCGTCATCGGCACGGGCCGCACCCGCGGCGATGAAGAGCGATAATACAAGGGCAGAACCCGTTCGGAGCGACATACTTGTCCCTGGCAAATTAAGGGCGCGCCGGGAGACCCGGCAAGCACGGTAAAAGCTTAAGGCCAATGGTTTGGCAGCGATGAGGCCACATCAAAGCGGCGCACGAAGCCCGAATGGCCGCAATGCGCGACCAGGGCAAATCATGCTGCGCAGGGTGCCAGATGAACGGGAGATGAACAAGAGCAGATGCAGCAAAAATTCATGTTGCACTGCATTGTGATCAGGATCTTCAAGCGGCCGAGTGCCCCGGCCGCTTGACGAATCGGTGTTTTCCAACGGATATTTGTCACCGCGTAGCCTGCGCTAAACCTCCATGACCTTCCCCAGCAGGGTCTTTAACGGAGGCAAAGGGACTGTTGTCTCAGGTAACTGTCTTGGTCCGATCGTTTCGGGTGGGTTGCTGGGGAACTGCGTCCGAAACGTGAAAGGCCGACAATGACTGAAAATAGCAATCTGAAACGTCGTGTAAGAGCTCGCGCAGCCAAAACCGGCGAATCTTATACTGCTGCTCTCCAGCATATTCGCAGAATACCGGACGCTCCTTCGAGTAACTCAATACGAGTGGCGGTCGCGCAGACATCCTTGTTCAACGATCCCCGCGACGTTTCCGCCCTGAAGACCTGCGGAAACGAGATACGCCGTCTCATGGGTAATGCCCATAATGCTGGCACACGTCTCATACACTTCCCTGAAGGGGCAACGTGCTGGCCGCATAAACGGATCATGTCAGAGACTGGCCCGCGGGAAATCGGCCCTGCCGACTGGACACGCTTTGAATGGCAAACTTTGCGCCAAGAACTCGAGGCGATCAGAAAACTGGCGCGTAAGTTGAAACTCTGGACAGTTCTAGGTGCCGTCCATCGACTGACGCCGCCGCACCGGCCATATAACAGCCTCTATGTCATCTCTGATCGTGGGAAGCTCGTAACCCGATACGATGAGCGCCTTTTGTCGAAAACCAAAATCTCGTTCATGTACTCGCCGGGACGCCTCCCGGTGACGTTCGAAGTCGATGGCTTCCGTTTCGGTTGCGCGCTTGGCATGGAGGCGCACTATCCGGAAATATTCATGGAATATGAGAAGCTGAATGTTGATTGCGTGCTGTTTTCTACCGCAGGCGAAGACGCTTCAAATGCCCCTGCGTTTGCCGCCGAGATATTGGGTCATGCAGCGAGCAACACCTATTGGGTCAGCTATTCCAAACTTGCCGCCCAAAGTCCCGGCGCCCCATCGGGAATAGCAGCACCGGATGGTCAATGGGTTGCTCAATGCCCAATGAATGGGTTACCGGCAATTGCGCTGGCGGACGTCATCATCGATCGGGAACATCCCGCGCGACCATGGCGGCAAAAAGCTCGTACCGATCTATATGCCCCTCATCAGGTGGATAACGATCCGAGAAGCGATAGCCGGAAGGAGTTCTAGCGTAGCGCCCAGTGGCGATGATTATGCCGCTGGCCAACCGGTTCAAGGCCGAACACATCGCATCCTGAATCAAACGAAAAGGCCGCAGCTTTCGCCACGGCCCTTCAATTCAATCAGCTTGCACTGAAGAAGATTATTCGGCGTCGGCCTCAGTGGCCTTCTTCTTGGCCGGAGCCTTCTTCTTCGGAGCGGCTTCTTCGCCTTCAGCGGCGTCGTCAGCCTTGGCAGCAGCCTTTTTCTTGGCCGGAGCCTTCTTCTTGGTTTCCGTTTCTTCTTCGCCGTCGTCAGCCAGCAGCTCTTCCTTGGAAACGGTCTTGTCCGTTACCGAGATTTCGGTGAGCAGCTTGTCGATGACCTTCTCTTCGAAGATCGGAGCGCGCAGAGAAGCGGAAGCGCCTGGCGTGTTGCGGAAGAAATCGAGGATTTCCTTCTGCTGGCCCGGGAACTGCTGCAGCTGCTGGAACAGCGCGCGCTGCATTTCTTCTTCGGTCACTTCGACGCCGGCCTTTTCGCCGATTTCGGAAAGAACGAGGCCGAGACGGACGCGGCGCTCAGCAAGCTTGCGATATTCTTCGCGTGCTTCTTCTTCGGTCGTGTCTTCGTCAGCAAAGGTCTTGCCGGACTGGGCGAGATCGGTGTTGATCTGGCGCCAGATGTTGTCGAACTCGGCGTCGACGAGGCCAGCCGGCGTGTCGAACTTGTACATTTCGTCCAGCTGGTCGAGGATCTGACGCTTGACCTTCTGGCGGGTGACGTTGCCGAACTGGCTTTCGATCTGGCCCTTGACGATTTCCTTCAGCTTTTCAGCCGATTCGAGACCGAGCTTTTCAGCCAGTTCGTCGTTGATTTCGACAGCAGCAGCGGCAGCAACTTCCTTGACGGTGACGTCGAAGGTGGCGTCCTTGCCTGCGAGGTTCGCAGCCGGGTAGTCGGCCGGGAAGGTAACGGTGATGGTCTTTTCGTCGCCGGCCTTAACGCCAACGAGCTGGTCTTCGAAGCCGGGGATGAAGCGGCCCGAACCGAGAACCAGTTCAGCGTCTTCAGCAGTGCCGCCATCGAAGGCAACGCCGTCAACCTTGCCGAGATAGTTCATGGTGACGCGATCGCCATCAGCGGCCTTGCCCTTCTTGGTCTCGTAGGTACGGGCGCTTTCGGCGATCTTGAGGATCTGCTCGTTGATTTCGTCTTCGGAGACTTCAACAACTTCGCGGGTAACCTTGATGCCGTCATTGGCCTTCAGTTCGATGGCCGGAATGATTTCGTAGGCAACGGTGAATTCGAAATCGGATTCGGCCGACAGGATCTTTTCGGCTTCCTGCTCGTCTTCGGTCATGGAGATGGCCGGCTGCGTTGCAGACTTCTCACCGCGGCTGGAAAGGATTTCGGAAGGCTTCTCACGAACCAGCTCGTTGACGAGGTCGGCCATGATGGACTTGCCGTACATCTTCTTCAGATGGCCCATCGGCACCTTGCCGGGACGGAAACCGTTGATGCGAACCTTGTCCTTGGCGTCAACCAGGCGCTCATCCAGACGGGCCTTCATGTCGGCAGCCGGGATAACGATTTTGAGTTCGCGCTTCAGCCCATCAGCGAGCGTTTCGATAACCTGCATTTTCCTAACCTTCACATCATGGCGGCGGTGCTCAGACAGCCGTTGGTTTACTTTCGAGCACTGCGCCGGAAACGTCGTTCCCCGGCCGTGGCTTCCCTTATTTCTTTACACAAGCGCCTGCCGGACACCGTTTCGCCTGCACCGGAGAAAAAGACCAAAGGGGAGAAATGAACCCCGAAGCTCCCCGCATCTTATAAAGATGCACTCTGGCACAAGCGTGGCACAGCCATGCTTTGCTTGTGGTGCGGGTAGAGAGACTCGAACTCCCACGCCGAAGCGTTGGTACCTAAAACCAATGCGTCTACCAATTCCGCCATACCCGCACGTTGGGCGGCGGTATGTCACAATGTTCTGAAAGGGTCAAGCACGCCGT
>Ga0099826_10003028_pt1 | contig 11210 bp, 6 predicted proteins | sample Mtrugardesep15_FD_76830 | JGI IMG/M metagenome (GOLD analysis project Ga0099826, IMG submission 76830) | Root nodule microbial communities of legume samples collected from California, USA - M. trunc garden sep15 | ecosystem: Host-associated > Plants > Roots > Nodule | place: USA: California...
CCCCCCATTCTTTAAAAACAACCTTTTCAAAAATAGCATTAAAAATAAAGCGTAAAAGATAAATCTAGAAAAACGGTTCCTATAGAGTACTATAGTCGTTATGGGTGCCTAACACCTTCCCGTAGCGAAAATTGCCCCGAATTTAGAATTTCTAAGGGTTTTCTCAATTTTACCCTTCCCAAAAAAAATAGAGACATCAATGATTGAAAGGTTCAAGCCTAATTAATGACTTGACACCCGAAAATCGCGATGACACAATTTAAGCTCAAGAAGATATTGCAGACAAGTTTTTCTTCATCAAATGCGTGTTTGGTTTTGTGGCTTTTTTATGTTTGGAAGCTAATCCAATTGATATGGTACTGCACTTATCCATGATGATCATGATTCTCTTATACATCATATAACGTCCATATATATCATTCTTATAGATATTGGGTTTCGAAATAGGATTTTTTGAAATCATTATATTACTTGGTGCACTCAATCTAGGCATGCGTTTGCCAAGTGTTGCTCATTTAATTGTTAATGGGATATTTTTGTTTCTCAATGGAGTGCAATTGGTGGTGGCTTAGATGGAGTGGAGTGTTGCAACAAACATTGCCTCGAGCTCCGTGGTTGGCTGCCACCTGCCACCCAAAAAAACAAACTGCAGATATGGCAGAAACAGTGCAATCGGGTTTCGCTTCAGCAGGAAACAAACCTTTTTCTACTATATGCGTGCTGAAAGCGATTATATGACAACTGTTGACGCCTCCTATCTCACCCTTGGCTTCTCAATGGAGACAGCGGCGAACACATTGACGCAACAAACATTCAGTCGGGTTCCAATGTCAATCTAATGACACACGTTTCAACTGGTTTGCATTACAATTTTGAGCACATGTTTAGCTTATCCAAAACAAAATTTGTATCCTATATGTGTTCTGATATGGACTGCTAGGCAACTTTCGACGCCGCCTACATCAACCTCGGATTCACAATGCAAACAACAACGAACACACTTATGCAACAAACACTCAGTTGGGTTCCGATGTCATTCCAACTGTTCTCCTAGAATTATACTGTAGGATAATTCCTCTTCAAACATGTATAAGCAGATCAACTATATTAAACTGAAACCATTATTTCGTTATTATGCAATATATTTCCAAACTTTATTGATAAAGAAGCGGCCAATATTTCTTCAAACAGGAACGATATTCCTTCGCACAGGTGATCAAATATTGTGAAAGTTAACTAAAGGAAAAAACTAAATAAGGCACTGAGATTGTCTTATAATCAATAAATTTATTTTATACATGGTGAAAGTAATCTAATTAAGGCACTAAGCTCCTTCAATTCTGCTATAATGATAGCAGAATTTTTATTTTGTTCAGTGCAAAACATAATTCGATTACAAGATGGGGAGGAAAATCATTTTGATTTTGTGAGACAATCTCAGTGCTTTCATCAACAAGAAAATTAAACGTGCAGGTGCTATCATTACAAAGATTGATTCTGCAACATTTCATTGATTGGATCGAGATAGATTGCAGCATCTCATAGAACTCATGGTATTTTATCGATTAAGTAGTATCATTATTTCAATGGATCAATTTGTGTGTTGCACAAGCATACTCTAACCTCTAATTCATATTACTTGAACTGGTGGATATAAGATTTATGCTCATTATAGCTATTTCCAAAAGTAACAAAGTGGACTGAGATGTGCACTTCTTCATGATGGTCATCATTCTATTCTATCTGACTAGGTTTCTCTATAGAGTAGGCTTGGATATTATCACATTTTTTCTTCAAGAGTGTTTGGTTGCACATACAAGATGAGACACATTATAAGTCAGATGTCGACGCCCCATATCACAGCCTCGGCATATCAATGCAACCAGAAGCTACGACACTGATGCGCGAAACACTCCTTTTGGTTTTGATGCCATCCATATAGCTGAGAATCCACATTCTATTGAGCTAATGTGTATTCATTTCAATATTTGAGTTATTTTTCAAGGCTAAATTCTCTTCTGCCATAGTGTCAATTTATGGATATGCTCTCCATTTTCTTGAACATTAAGCAAACATCGCATTGCTAATATTTTGATTCGTATTGATATCGCACAAGAATGAACCACCCAAATTTCGTATTAGAAATATACTCCAAGATAATTCATGTTCATACGGATACGAGCACATCAACTATATTTGGACTGCAGCCATTGATTCCTTATAATGAAATACATTTCAAATTAATTTTTGCAAAAGAAACAACCACTTTTATATAATGTCAGACGATATTTCATCGTATCATAGATCAAAGATTTTGAAAATAAATCGTTTAAGGAAAAACTAAAGAATGCACTGAGATTATCTTATAGTCATGAGATTTCTTTCATATATAATGAAGGTAATCTAAACAAGGTACTAAATTCCTTCAATTTTGCTATAATGACATCAGTGTTTTAATATTACAAGTGAAGACATAAGTCAAATTAATCAAGGAAGCTGCATTTTAATCTACTGACACAATCTTTGTGCCATCTTTGAGAAGAAAAAATATTTATTTTCGTTGGCTTAAGACTAAAACAAGTTGTCGATATCAAAGATGACTTCAAGAATGCTTTCTTTTGTGTGTTGGCCAAGCAACTGATAACCTCTCATGCATATAACTTGGACTTTTGGATATAAGATTTATGGTCATCATTGCTATTGCCAAATGTAACAAAGTGCATTGGTATGTGCATTTCTTCACGAGAGAAATGCTAGCAACACACCTTCTAACACACACTTTTCAACACACTTTCTTTGGTTGGTTAAAATTCACACGGGTTCCACCAAATCATGTGGGTCCCATGTGAATTTGGTGGGTCTCATGTGAATTTTAACCAATCAAAGAGAGTGTGTTGAAAAGTGTGTGTTAGAAGGTGTGTTGCTAGCATTCCTCTCTTCATGATTATCATCATTGCATTCTACATGAACACGTTTCTCTAAATGGGAAGCTTGAATATTCTCATAGTAAAGCTTATATATTATTTGGCAGGGAATCATTGGCCAAGCATACAAGCTGAAACACATTATATCTAATCCTTGCTATCTATAAATACTGTGTTCCCAGTTTTCATGAAATCCACCAAGTTTTGTTTTATCTATTCTTAAGTTTTTCAATCTCAGACAAGATAATCAACTTTATCTTATATGTGTTGAAAGAAAATGCTCATTTCTACAAACACTACACATGATTTGCAATTATTCATGAATGTAAAGTAATAATGCATGTTTATCTTTTTGTTTTAGTTATGGTTCCAAAGATGACTCATGTGGAGGGAATTAAGTGTGGTAATATTGATCTGGCATTGACGGCTAGAGTAATTCATTTTTAGAGTGTTCCTGATCGTACGAATTCAGCCGAGGAGGGAAATCTGCACATGCTTTTGCTGGATGAAAAGGTCTTTCTTTCATGCTTATGTCATTTTTGTTGTTAGTTTTTTTATGATCAATCACATAATGTAGCATTTCAATGGAAGAGAAAATGTGTTCAAGCTTTTCCTGAAAGAGATCAGTCTAAGTTTTCTCTTGCATGGTTATTCAATTAGGCTATTTTGAATTCCTCAATATGATCTTCAATGTACACGTTTAACCATTGTTCTTTTAGGCTTCATTGTAATGTATTTCTATCATTGTACGAATGTGGATGTTATGCCTGATTTAAAAGGGACCTTTTTGTGTTAATATTCTATTATTTGACTGAATACTTACTATGTGTTCTTCAAATAAGTTATAATTCAACTAACACAAATTGATGCATGGAGTTGGTTTGGATAAAATCATGTTATTATCATTATCATTATCATTATAAGATCATATTATACATACATGAGTTGCTTCAATTTTAATTGCATAATGTCCGGTTATGTTTTAACTTTCTGCTTTTCGTACGAATTATTGCTTCTATGTTTCTCATATGATATATTTTTTTTCTTTTTAAGGAATGTTTCTCATATGATATATTGTTTCTGTATTGGTGTTGTCATGTGCTCATTATTGACCCGTGCGAGAGCACGGGCCGGCCGACTAGTAGTGAGAAGGGGAGGCCGATGGGGTTTTTAAAGAGAGAAGGGGAAGAAATTTTATGAACTTTAGAGAGAGAAGTGAAAAAAATTGTGAAAGAAAAGATGCAAAAAATATTAGTCCATATGAAAACAATTTGTAAATTACTAAATTGCACTTTACGAGGGTAAAAATGAAAAAAGAAAGGACATTAACTTTCTTATTAGTATATAGATGATAAACCAAAGTTCTATAAACTATCAACTAGAGCACCATGCTCCTAACCAAAGAGAAAACTCTTGTTTAATAACTCTAACAATATTTCTTTATGCCTCATTCACTCTCCTTTCCTCTATCTTGTAACTCCATTCATTCATGTAACATTAGTGCCACCTCATTAATTTACTATTATGATCTCTCCCTGGCCCAGGTTTCTATATATCAATGTCACCCTGTTATGAACAACCTTGTCCTCAAGGTTGGAAGTGGTTTCTATTACTCTTCTTGCATATGTAAGAGATATTAATATTAATTTGTTTGCGAACAAGATAGAAATGAGCCTTTGCTTACCGACTTGTATTGGGTTTTGATCTTTCCCCTATCATATATAAAATTAAGCAAACCGTAGAAAGTAGGAAAAACTCTTTAGCAACTTTCATAATCAATTATTTAATTATATTCTAATATCATTATGTGGGCAAATATCGTAATAATAATTATGTTAGCTATTTATCAATTATGAGGCTTAATTGATTAGTGATCAAATTAAGTAATAAAGCTATTAGATTTCTAATTGGATAATTAATTAAATAATTAATTAGGTTATATGGACTCAATGAGTGGATGTCGGATGACTCATTAACGGAATAATGAGAAACCCTAATGGTCATCCAATATAAAAGAGGCTATGGTCCCCAACACACCGTGCACGGCAAAACATTCTCTTCTCCCCATCTGAAGAGAACTTGAGGCAAAAAGGTACCGGTTGAGGAATAACCAAATCAGTTGCCGCTAACCCTACGTTGTGTATTTCAGATTGCGGTTTCTCCTCTTTGATTCAGATCGTTGTTGTTGAGAGGGCTATCGTCAAAGCTTCCTTCAGGTATTCCTAATACCCTAATTCTTAATATCCTTGATAAATCAAACATGTCGTAGATCCAATCGTAATCTATGTTCAATGATTTGTTTGCTTCCGCTATTGATTCATAATTGTTGAACATGTTTTATGAAATCTGTTTTTACTAAGACCTAAATGTCTAACAAGTGGTATCAGAGCGGTCTTCATGTTTGATTTATTGGGATTGGTTGAGTTCTTCATATTTTTCCTATTGTAGGAAGAGGGGCGGATCCATGCAGGGGCTATGTGGGACTAAAGCCCCACATGCCACTTCCTTATATTTTTTTTTATATATATTATTAAAATGGTAATAGCCATTTTCGTCTCTGAATGTATAATAAATAGTCATAATAATTTCTTAATGTATTAAAATTATAAAATAGTCCCTAATTTTATACTTTGTTAGTCATGATAGTCTCTAAAGTGACAATAAGTAAGTACATTGAAGGGTTAATATGACAATATTAACGAAGTATTTTAATGTTAGGGACTATTTTGACTAATGAAATGTAGAATCAAAGACAATTTAAAATTTGATACATTGAGGGACTATTTTAACCCCACATGTATCAAAAGTCTAGATCCGCCTTGCGTAGGAACCTACTTTTGTTCATTAGGGAATTTTCTTTTTTCCTCTTTTGTTTGTTTCGTTTTGGCATGTAATCATGAAACAAAATTCTTTTGTTTTGCTTTAAGATAACCGAAACAAGTAAATTGTTTTATGTGGATGATTAGTTTATTTAATTAATTATTATTTTGTGCCTATGTGCATAGTCAAATAGGTTATGATATAACCTCCGGTTTTCGATTTGTTAAAGAAAGAAAAGAAAACTTAATGTACGATAATAGGCAACTGAGGGTACTTTCAATTTCGGTTTCCAAATATTATTCTGGTAATTTCGGTTTATATGTATTAAACCAATTATGTCTAATTTGTTTCTTGAAGTTAAATTTGAAGCAAATCCCAATATTTGATTCCGTTTACAAATATATGTGTTTTCTTTAGGAGTTTTACAAATATATTTGTGAGTATATTTGATTAATATCTCTTATTCAGTTGTATGCCATCCAGGAATGCAAAGTTTTTTTTTTTTCCATTGTAGTTGACTGGCTAATTCACTCACTTTATGGAAGTAATTAATTTTTTCGTTAATTATTTTTCATGAACAGAAAAAGGAAATCAGTTTATTCTAAGTATGTATAAAATAGCTATGGCAAATTCATAGGTTTATTATTGGATATCAGCTTTAGAAGGATACTTGAGAGTCATAAGATGATAATTTTTTGAATATGGATTTGATAAAGGTTTGAATTTTGTTTTGATTTTGGCGATTTGATTTTAAATCAAATCTTTTTGGTTAAAAATAATTTTTAAATATTTTGATCATATTTTATAGGCTGATTTCTGCTTCAATTTAAAATTGATTCACATGAGATGTACTTAAAGTTTATTCTGGGACATAAGACGATTTAATATATATTTGGTTATCATATATTATTTATGGAAAATTCGGTGTTTTTTTTTAATAGCATCAAATGATGCATCTCAAAGTATTTTGGACCAATCCGATAGTACATAAAGATTTATAAAATAAATATTTGATTCTTTATTTTTTGTAGAATTTAAACTCTAGAAGTGTTTGTTTATTTTTTGTAAAAAAAAATAAATAAGAAGTGTTTGTTTATTTATAAACATATAAAGTCTATTTCCCTATTTAGGAAATAAATGAGTTTAGAGTTATTCATTATTTTATTTAAAGAATCATTTGGTATACGTGAATTAATTGTGGCATGAATATTTTGGTGTATATAAAATTCAATTTTCTTTTGATTTCAAATTGAATATTACGCGCCCCTAATTGTATAACCATGGTCCGGAGTCGTGACCTAGAGCCACATGTCCTCAACATCAACCTGCTGTTTACATTGGTTTTTGGTAAGCAAACGCTGGTTTCCAAAAATGGTTAACTTGAGAGATCAACCAGTAAATTTCGAGGCATATTGTGTTTATGTTTTGCATAAAGCACGAATATTCTTGACGTAAAGGATGAATGTAACCGTCAGAATCAAACACGCGTCGAATCCGGTGAACTAGATTGCTAGAAAAAGAAAATAAATTGCAAGGAATTTAAAGGATAAACTTAAATTGCATAAATGAATGTAAATTGATACACATATTCTTATATTTGCAACTTGTCTACTCGTTTCTCCTAATGTGCGGATAGTTTGAGTGTGTAAGTCTTGTGTGTATGTGAATTGTGGCCCATTTTTCTTATGAAAAACTTATTTATGTTAAGTAACTGCCTATACAGAAACTGTCGAGCATAACCGCTAAAAACTACCTAGACATCTTTTGAATTTCAAATGACATCCTCTTGACAGTAACTGCTGCTTGGCTTGTCGATCTGGCACCAACTTCCCTTTGATATCTTGCATGCTTGTCGAAGCTTCTCCATCGAATGGCAACATCTCTTTTAAGTCCATGAACTCGATCCAGCTTGAGCGTCGAACTCGTCCAAATTCCTTCAAAACCTAAGTCAAACTTAATTGACTGCATTTATTGTAACTTGTCGAAAATACAGGGTAACACCTACAAAGACACATTGTGAAGTAAATTCCTACACTTTCCTACCAACTTCACCTTCCACACCCACAACCTACGCCCCTGCTTCCACACCTCACCACCTTCACCCCAACCCAAAGCAAACATGTTTGCAACTGTCAACCATTTATTTCAACCAAATCAAACAATCTGGTCAACCTATCACGCAAAGACAAATCCCTAACCACTTTTCCGTCCTAAAAAACGTATCATCTCCATTACCAACCTCCCTACCTGTAATTACTATGTTCTTTCTTCATAAATATTTTTGTCAATTTTACATATCTATTAAGAAAAATATGTAAGTGTGTTAAATACCTATATATTTTGTAATTAACTGTTAACAAAATTTTGTGTATACATATGTACGTACATACATACATATTATATATATATATATATATATATGAGACAAAGAGGCCTTTAGCCCAATAAAAAAGATGAATTATAATTATTATAACTATACTTTATAGAAAGAAAAAAATTGTATCTAATACTCATTCCTTTATTTTTTAGATTAATTAGACACAGTTGTTAATAAACCGAACCAACTTGACAATAGTTTGATATTCAATTTAACAATTAAATCGCTAAACTTGGTTCGTAAACCAAATGGGTCGAATTTAAATAAACGAGTTAAACTTGAGCAAAGTTTGACCTAACTCGTTTGGTTCATGAACGTGTAAAACATGTATTGATACAGGTACACAGACTATCCTACAGTAGGAAATGTAAAGTGTCTATAGTAGTCTGACATGCTCCTTTAAAAATAAAAAACTTTTTAAATATGTATCTCAAGCAAACGAGTCGGATCTAATGAGTCGAACCGAGTTATTTATTAATTTTAAACGAGCAGAACTTGAGTTAAAAAAAGTCCATATTGAATTCGAGTCGAATTTTAAACTGAACCGATTTTTATCAAGTCGAGTCGAACTCTGACAAGTTCAACTCATTTTCAACCCTAATTTAGACATAAAAAAAAGTAATAAAATGTATTTATAAAATATGGTATTCCACACTATGATCATCCATGTTATAAGCCTACTACTAACATCAACTAGTTTGTGACAATAATACACATGTTTCTAGGAGTAACCTTATACAAATACATATATCTACTATACTATATAGGACAATCCATGTCTGTTTTTTTACCTTTTTACCCTTATGGGGGTATTTTCGTCAATTGATAATTCATTATTTTTGTACAATATATTTGGTTATTTATCAGCATTTTCTCCATTTTAGTGGGTTTATTCTCTCTCTAAAAATCCAAAACGTGAACTCTCCTCCCTCTCTTCTCAAACACGGTCTCACCCTCTCTTATCTCCTTTTCATCAAATTTCACCAATTTCTTCACCAAACTTCACATGCAAATAGGATTTTGTAATCTTCAGCCTTATCTAATGATCCTACAAGTTCTAATTCTTCATTTCACCCACTCAATTTTGATTTATGGCAACAACAATGAAAGGTTAAGCTCATAAAAACTCTGCCAATTTTGATCGATTGGGAGGACTGGGCTTTTGTTGATTTCGTTTTTGATCAAGAGGTTGATTTCCTTTTTTGCATGTTTTCAATAGGTGTCTGAGGTAGATAGTAGAAGGTTGAATTGTGAATAGTATATGGTGAGTTTTGTTTGATTGGGTTTTTGTGTTTTTGTTATTGTTAATGAAATTACGTTCATGAATCCTTAACTGCCTCTTTGCATAAGCCACCACTTTATTATCCTGCATAAGCATACCACCCAAACCCAACTTAGACGCATCATAGTAAACAACGAATGGTTCGTCGGACTTCAGTAGTATTAAAATCGGAGTTGTCGTCAAACGTTGCTTCAGTTCATTAAAACTATTTTCACACTGAACATCCCATAAAAAAGCTCTACCTTTACAAGTCAACTGAGTTAACGAAAGTGCTATCTTGGAAAATCCTTCAATAAATCTTCGGTAATAACCTGCCAAACCCGAAAAGCTCCTAACTTCGGTAACCGACTTCGAAGTATCCCACTGCGATACTGCCTCAACCTTCGTTGGATCTACAGCAATACCACTACCAGAAATAATGTGACCAAGAAAACTCACTTCCTCTAGCCAGAATTCGCATTTCGATAACTTGGCATATAGCTTCTTCTCTTTCAGCACTTGCAAAACAATTCTCAAATGCTCGGCATGTTCCTCCTCGGAGTTGGAATATATCAGAATATCATCTATAAACACAACAACGAAACGATCTAGATAAGTATGAAAAATACGATTCATATATTCCATAAACACTCCAGGCGCATTGGTAACAACGAAAGGCATCATGGTATATTCATAATGTCTGTAACATGTCCTAAAGGTCGTCTTCTGCATATCCTCATCTTTCACCTTGATCTGATGATAGCCCGATCTTAAATCAATTTTACTGAATACACGTGCACCCACTAACTGATCCATCAAATCTTGATTGTTACTTTGTTTAATTGTCGGTAATCTATACATAACCTCATGCTACCATCCTTCTTCTTAACCAACAACACCGGCGCTCCCCAAGGCGACACACTCGGCCTTACAAACTTTTTATCAAGCAAATCTTCTAACTGCTTTTTCAACTCTGCTAATTCGAAAGCTGACATACAGTAAGGTGCCATAGAAACAGGCTTCGTTCCCGGAACAAGATCAATGGAAAATTCTACTTCCCTCTCTGGCGGCACATCAAGTATTTCATCAGGGAAAACTTCTGGAAACTCGCATACCACTTGCAACTTATCAATCACTGCTTGATTCTCAATAGACAGGAACACCATCAAAGAAAACATTTGGATTCCATCATGCATTAACTACTTCAACTGCTTAGTAGTCAAGAACTCAGTTTCTCCTTCTTCTTCGGCAGATGAAAAACACACCGTCTTACTAAAACAGTTAATATGAACGTAGTTAAACTCAAACCAGTTCATACCTAGTATCACATCCATCCCACTCAACGGTAAAGAAACTAAGTCCACAGTAAAATCTCTACCAAATATCGACAAAGGACACTTCAAACACACTAGAGAAGTAGTCACCGAACCCTTAGCCGGAGTTTCGACAACCATCTCCCCATTCATAAAGGACATAACAAGACCCAATTTCAAAACACAATTAGCAGCAATAAAACAATGTATAGCACCAGTATTTATAATAGCAATTAAAGGAATACTATCAATGAAACATGTACCTCTGATCAGACGATCCTCATTTGTTGTCTGAGTACCAGCTAAAGCAAACACCTTCCCACCAACCTGAACCTTCTTAGGCTGCTTACACTGAGGACTAGTATGTCCTTCTTCACCACAGTTAAAGAAAACGATATCATCATGCTTGCAATCCGTAATTGCATGTCCCTTCTTGCCACAACGGAAACACCGCTTCACATCGCGATTACAAGTGTTACTCTTATGACCTTTCTCTCCACACCAGAAACAAACAA
>Ga0099826_10003029_pt1 | contig 11210 bp, 5 predicted proteins | sample Mtrugardesep15_FD_76830 | JGI IMG/M metagenome (GOLD analysis project Ga0099826, IMG submission 76830) | Root nodule microbial communities of legume samples collected from California, USA - M. trunc garden sep15 | ecosystem: Host-associated > Plants > Roots > Nodule | place: USA: California...
ATATATATATATATATATATATATATATATATATATATATATATATATATATATACTTTTTCATCATCACAATTATACCTTTAATTTTAATCACAATTGTTGTTGGTGTCTTGAAAACAAAAAAGAATTCGGATTATATTTTTGTTATATTGTTGGTGTCATTGAAATAGATAATCATGATTAGTTTGGTTTGTTATAATTTGAAAGCAACAAACATTTATATTTTTAATTTTAATCAAAATCAAAATTTCATAAAAGACACCGTTCATATTTTTCAAACGTTAGCGCAATAAAAAAAATGAAAAGACAAACACGTGAGTACCAGTCTTTCCGTTAGTATTAATTATATAATGTTTTCAAGAACCAAGGATGTTAAGAGCATCTCTAATGGGAGAACTAATCTTGGTTGCTTGAGTTACTTTTTGTGGATCCAAGCTGTCACATTGTATCTAGAAAATTGCTCTTCTCTCATACAAAATTGTTCACTTCCAAATGAACCGACCAAAATACCTTCAATGTGAGTTAACCCACGTTCGATACGACTAACATGAGTTAACTTACGTTGGTGTATAACCTACCTGACTTAAATCACGTCTAACGTGAATTAAATCACGTTTCGAACACCTACATGAGTTAACTCACATCGATAACAAATTTTTTTTAACAAACCATGCATATGTAGATCCATATGTTATACTCCATGTATATAGGCATGCATATATTAATACTTAATTAGTTAGCATTCATTGGTTAATTTTTAGCTGGGAATTTTATTGTAATTTTTTCTGTTTCTGGAAATTTCAAGGTACGGGACCCTTACTTGTTCTCTAGCTTTTCCAATCACCCAAGGGGCAAAACCTCTCACAATATCATTCATTGGTTAATTAGCTTCCATGTCTCTTCCTATTGTATGATTTAATAAAGGATCAATAACATATGCATATGTTATATATGCATCTACTTGTTACAAAAAAATTGAATGGTTTGTTACCAACGTGATAACCAATAATGGTTTTTTTTTCCTTTTTCTTTTTTCCATCAGTTCAAATTTATAATAAAATAATGTTTTTTACTGTTAAGTTCTTTGATATGAGCATGATTTCCTGAAGTTACATCTCTTATTCTTAAGCAACTTAATATGTTATGTCATTACACTCCACTGGTAAAATAAAATAAGGCACGCGACTTAAGACATAAGAAACTCATAAGTTCTTAGTTTTAAGTACACGTGATTTTTTCTTTTATTTTTATGAAAACATTATTCTCATCCTTTTATTTGAGATATTTTTCTATTTCCAAAAATATTTTATAATCAAGAATAAAATTGAATAAACTTCTAAGAAACATATATAGAAATTAATACTTTTATCATTTTACTATCAAGACAGAGATAATTTAAAACTCCTTAAAAAAAAGATAATTTAAAACAAACGCACTAAAATAGTCTAAATTTGTTATCGTTTAAAAATATAAAAGACTTTTATTTAACTAAGAAAGCCTAAAATACAGCTTAAAACTTTAAATTAAGTTAAAAGACATCATAATATCTCCTTAAAATAACATGAAACTCTAATATTTTTGTGCATCAGGATCAAAAGTTAATACCTAACGGAATGCCCCACCAAAATATGAAGAATTACGCGGTGTCTTACACGTCACATTGCATGAATTTGTGGCTCTGGTTTTATAATATCAGATCCAATTTAAGGGAATTTAGGTATGCATGCTCTATATGTTTTTTATGATGTTATAGAAAAAAGTTCATGATTATTTGAGTACTAGTGCTTCTCTGCGGGAGAACTTTGTCATTCCTCTTCCTCAGGATCATTTCATAGCCAAACAGTGCCTTGTTAATTGGCTATACACTTTCCACTAAAATGACTTTGCTACAATTTTTTTTTCCTTTTAAGAGGGGATGTTATTTTACATTTCAATTTTAAAGTCAAAACATGATATTATAATAGGATTAAATATAGACTTTTTTTTTTTGCATTATAAAGTCAAAACTTATGATATTATGTTAATGTTTTTTTTTTAATATCATTTTCGAACTTTTTGCTTATTGGCCAAAGGAGACTTATTTTTTGGTATATCGGTGTTCATGTGAACTTAGTTCAATTCGTAGAGACATTACATAATATATGTATGGGTCAGAGTTCGAACTTCGGACGCCCAATATATTCATCTTAAGAGTTGAATTTCTATCCATTAAACTACTTAACCAAAAAAAAAAAGTTAACTCGTATAACGCAAGGACGTGAGTTCAACTCGCGCAAACAATGACGATAGTTTTTTGTTGATTTATAAGTACCTTTGAGCTTTAAGATTTGCTGTGATTTATAAGTACCTTTAAGTTTTAAAGTCTGTCTTAATCCTAGTAAGTGTCCAAGACCCAATTCACCTAAACTTTCTTTAATAATATTTTTTTTTCTTATTGGAATTATTTTCTTAAAATCAATCTATGTTTTCTGTCAAGATAATGTACTTTTTTTCTATAACCCTCTAAAAATAATATACAAAATCAATACATTTTCAATTGTTTATTTAGTTGTTACATCGCATCACAACTATACAATAAAAAAAAAGGTTTAAATATGATTTTCGTCATTGTAATTTGGGCAAATTTTAATTTTCGTCCATGCAATTTTACTTTTTTTTTAAAAAAATATTCCTGCAAAAAAAAATTTGTTTGAAAAAGGCCCATGGCCCCACCAAAATGTTGAAGTGTCATGGTTTTTGCCACGTGGCAGTTGCTGCATGTGCAACTTCTGCTACGTGGCATGCCACATAATATTAAATTTTAAAAAATATGAAAATAAATTTTAAAAATTCTGAAAATAAATTTAAAAATATTAAAATAATTTTCTGAAATTATTTTTATTATATAATTTAATTTTTTTTTTAGAATTATAAAATCTTAAATTTCTGAAAATAACATTTCGAAAAAAAATGAAATTATTTTTTCAAATATATATTTTTTTAAATATGAAGAAAATAAATGTAATTTTCAAATTAAAAAAAACTAATTGTCGAAAATTTAATTTTAACATTTTTTTCCGTTTTTTTTTCAAAAATGTCTTTTTAGATTTTTTTTAATTTTTTTATTTATTTTCAGATTGTTTTAATTGAAAAAAAATAAATTTCAGAATTAATTTTTTTAATTACGTGGATTGCCACATCAGCGCCACGTGGTAAAAGCACAGTCAGCAACTGCCACGTGGAGAAACCCATGCCATATCAGCAAAAATGTGGGGCCAGGGACCTTTTTCAAAAAAAAATTGCAGGGATGTTTTTTATTTTTTTTTGTTTTTGCAGGGACGAAAATCAAAACTGACCCAAATTACAGGGACGAAAATCATACTTAAGCCTAGCCTAAAAATAACATTGCCTAACATGCACAAGCAAATTGTCTTATATCATACGCAAGTGTCTTTTTCATCATTAGATCAATAAGACATATCATATCTCATTTAATTTAATGGTGAACACATGATGCAAAATTTGTCTCCCTTGTGCACTATAGCTTTGCCATGTTTTTGGTGGTGACCACAACTATTAGAGAAAAAATGTTAAGGTCAAACATAACAACAATGAGTGATTTCTCTCCTTGACGATGGACAGTGGCTGATGAGCTTTGAAAAGCAATGGACACAGAGTAGTGTGTAATGAAGAAAGGAAGAGGAAGATAGATAATGGTTTACTTTTGTTCTTACGTGTAGGACACGAAGTATCAAGCAACCAACATACGTTGGTCCAAGTAAAATTGAACTCAAGTCTTTTAAGTTATGTCTTGATTTCAAATCTTATGCGTGAATACTTTTACACCAATATAGAAAACATACACTTAATATAATACTATTGTAATATTTTCATGGACAAAAGAAAACATTGTAATAAGTTAAAGAACAATATAAGCATCACTTCATGCACCTAAACCATATGCAAACTCCTATCTGGACATTGTCTACTAAAATTTTATTATAAGATAAAATTCAGCTGTCGCAGTAAATCACTTGAATCTAACCCAATTTGGTAAGACCTGTGTAAATTTCGACCCCAACCATGATGTGCTGAAAGTGTCAACATTTATTTTCATCAAGAGTATGTGCTATTCGCTGTAGTCAAGCAAAAATATCGATACTTCTCATAAGATGTATAATAACTATTCTTACTAGGGCAATTTTCTAATTGTTACATTGTAATATGTAAACGCTGATATACAAACACTCTTGCGCAGATAACCTCCTATCGTCAAAACTGACCTTTTCTAAGTACAAACAAAACTCTGTATATCTAACTGCTACAAACCACACTCCAGGTGTAATCTCAGAACGGAGATTGACACAAGGGGCAAGATGATTTGTGAGATGTTGAAAACCATTTATAAAGGCAAGCAGAATGAAATTTGTGTTTGCATGTCCTGCATGCAAGGCGAGGAAGGCCGTGGTTTGTGGTGTGGATAACACTGTAACAGATCGGACACTCCTCAACACCTTCAAATTCTTTATCAAAATTGCGCTTCCAAATTCCAATAGCTTCTGCTAAAGCACCATTCTGTAAGAGAAAATAAATTGTTACAAACCTCATATAATAGTTACTGATTCTGACATTAGTATTTTCTTAAGTATTTCACAAAATAAGTGCATAGCATTCAGCAGCAACCAAAAAAATGTAGTCATCTTAGAAATTGTGGTTGGGTGTAACACAACCTCACAAAACCGGTTTGTGAGGCGAGGATAGCACCCACTTATAAACACTTATTCATGTCATCTCTCAACCAATATAGAAAAGGAAAGGCATTTTCATAACTGTTATACGTGAATTAATCATTCGCTACATACAGAAAAGAGTAATTTATATCTGAAGCACTGTACAAAAGAAGGCAGCAGAAGCCATCGGCAAAATATAATACTGAGCATAAAAAATTACCTGATTACGAACAAATAGCATCATCGACATTAACCATTTCCTTTGCTTGACCTCACTAATTCCAAGGCTTCGGGTGCAATCAACATCTACAGGTCTAAGTGGATAAGATGCAGGGAGACGAATGACTAGATCCATTCCTGTTTCATCCTTAGTGTAAGTAGCAACAACCTCATTTGCTGATTTGCTTACACTAACTGTGAAATTCTCATCACGAAAGTTGGCTTTCTTAATCTGCATTGGAGACAATATATACATCCATATCAGAACTGGAATGTGACTAAATTTACTGCATGCTATAAACATCTAAAGCTTTTTCCTCACAAGGTGAGGACAGTTACATTACATGGATTAAATAATGTTAACTGCTTGAGCAAAAAACAAGTCTCAGAGGTCCCTTTTAATAATTGCCTGTTCCAATTAAAAACAAATTCTGTGTAAATATGACAATGATTGTCAGTAATTTACAGCACAAAATTAGGTTGGCTGTTGAACTTTAAGAGCCAATAAAAACAAATTTCAGATATCCAACTCATTCGGTCCTTGCAAATGGCACAAATTATGCAATTGAGGCAGTAAAATCATAAGATTCTAGATGTGCACTGCAAACAGATTAGCAAATATTCATGAGAAACAGTATGGAAGTAGACTCAGGGAACTACTTCAATCATGTGGTGTTGTTTATAATATGCAAAGATATGTACTTAATGACAATATAGCATATTATGACAGGCATGATCTGAATATTGCACTAAAATGTTTCATTAACTTCTCTGCTTTTTCTCTCATTTCCCTCTCCCCTTCACTAAATATGTACCGAGTATATTGTGCAACTTAACAAACTTAGGCAGTTTAACAAACAAACAAAACTGCACTTTATGTGGACATGAAATTACACCATACCTGGGACAATTCATTTGCAATGAGAGGAGGGCTGCAGCAAGTCCTGGTAAAAGATTCAATGGTAGTTGATATGTTACGATCGCGCAAATCATTAAACCAGCCACGGACATAAGCAGGAAGAACATGAAGCATCAAGCCATATATTGCTCCAGCAAGTGATGAAATTTTCTCCGACTCAATAGGCCAAAGAGATTCCACAGAGAACAAGAGTGAACCAGTGTTGGTGGCTTGGGTTGCAGCACTTGCAGATTTTGATAAGCTACCAGAAAGCTCTGCATCTTTCTTCTTCAGACTCTGATTCAAGGAAATCTCTACAGGAATATGTTGAAAAAGGCAATCTAAAATAACTGGAGTAGCAGAATCTTGAATGTACTGGATCAGTCTCTCCCTGTCAGATGATGATGAAGGTAATGACCATAGATGTGATATCAACAAAGACCAAGCCAGGAAGAGATTTGCCTGCAGTAGATTTTTTAGATCATTGGTGCACCAATGGACAGATACAGTAAGTAAATAAACATCAAAATGTTTGACATATTGGTAGGTAATCTCTTAATTAGCTAGTGAGTTTGTTAGTCAGTTAGTTTGTGGTGTTGGGTGAGAAAGTTTTAAATTAAGGAAGGATTAGATTGTCTTTGGTTTTGAAAGGAAATTAGAACGCAAAAGAATCCAGTCTCATGAAAACGGTATCAGAGCCGTTTCCTTACAAACCCAAAGATACTCTTTCTAATACATCCTATTATTCATAGCCTCTCATCTCACACTCCTAACTAATTGACTTACTTTTTTTTTGAAAAGGAACTAATTGACTTACTAACTAGCTCAAAGTTAAAGAGATAATCTATCACAAATAATATATAGTTCAACTATATTTCCAAATAAAGTATACTTACTCGTTGATGTGCATGTAAGTCCATTTCAAGAACCTCATATGGTGCCCTTTCAACCATGTAAGATATTTCCTCTTTCAAACTGACCTTTTCTTCTATTGACGTGTCAAAACGGCTGGAATCCTGGTCACTAGCAGCATTTATGTCTGAGTTGCAAGCACCATCTTCAACGACTGCCATGCTTAAAACAGGCTCATTTGAAAGAACATAATATGCAGCAAACTGCAACAAAGGAATTGGCTTGGAAGTAAAAAGTATAGCATACAATGAGCTGATAGACCCTTTGCTTAGTCCCCAAAATGCAATTGATTTCACTGCTCTATCTCTAGCCTGTGGAGAGGAATTAAGGACAGCAGAAGCTACAAATTCCCAAAAAGATGCATGTTGAACCCGTGACAACGCAATAACTGATGCAGCTTCTTTGAAGTATGCATTTGCAATAGCCTCGGATATGCCAGTGCAAAATAGTAAACGCAGTATACCTTCTACAATCCGATCTTTAGCAGAATCCAACTTTTCTGTTTTCATTGTATTTAAATTATCTGTCTCTTCAGTTTGTTGATGTTTACAATGCTTAAGGAAAAGTGAAAGGGATAAAAGGGCATTTTCAGAAATCTTTATGGGAAGAGGATCTGAAATCGAAATAATTTTCTCAATTTTCTTACACATTACATCCAAACTACCAGATGAATCATCAACTAAACCATTTACATTTTCTGTTACATCCTCCATCATAACAACTACTGATTGAATCCAACACCTTAGGTTAGACAACAGAAAGTCCCAATCTTCTTCACTAAATTCATTCCAGCAATAACCTACTGAAACAACCATAAGTTTTGATAGCAGCACCTGAACTACTGGAAGCTGGTTGGTCATTGCAGATCCTCCAGCAACAAGTTTCTGCTTCAGAAATAATTGATATAAAAGTTTCCTCTCATCAGGGCTGATAATTCTAGCTGGCTTTAATGCTTGTGGACCACCCATTGCGCTGAAAGGATAACAGGCAATTACCAATTGAAGCCAACCTTCCATATCTACAAGAGTCATGACCAATTTCATTAATACCATCCATTATACATAATTTACGGCAAAAGAAATTTTTGAATAAAAAAATTATGTTAAGAAATGTTTTTAAATGAAATGAACTATTTGCACTGTTGCAAATAAGCACAAGCCATAAATGCAAACACGAACACACAAAACACAATTTTATCTGAACCTTCTATACCTGCTGATAAAAAATGTCAATGCAAGACTCTAATGAATTAGCATGTTGTGTTCCATTTACAAGAAAGAGGAGGTATTTACCTTGTCCTGTTGTCCATGTGACCAAAGGTGGAAGCCTTAGAGCCCTCTCAAGCCAGTCTATCATAGTGTTTTGCGCAAATCTTTCTACTGAAGAACAAGGTTCAACACCTTTACCGGGCTCCACATATCCATAAAATGGTTCTAGAAGTACACTAATGAGAAAAGGAAGAATCCTAAGACAATTTGTATTTACTTCTTCACCAAGAAATAGTTTATTGGCAAGAAGCTCAATAAGATATGATGCCTTCGTAGTCCCCCATATGTTCTCTCTAAACAAAGTAGACAGAAAGGAAACAAGTGCTCTTAAGAATGGTTCTTCAATTCCTTCTATTTCATCAGCTGGAACTGGCCACATACTCACAGAACTCTTCGTGCTATCAGCTCCATAAATAAGAGAACCATCGAGTAAGATGCTCAGTATGTCATCTAATAGGCTTTCCTGGGGAGAATCACTTCTTTTGGCGTATGCACACAGTGAAGGTAAGAAAGAAGACAAAGCACTGTTTTCTGGCCATCTCCATGTGCATAGTATTTCAGCAGCTAGCCATGCAGATGACGCAATCTCTTGACCTCTTTCAAGCATAGACGGATTAGACATTGCACACCCAGCAATAACTCTATCTATTCCAATTTTTTGGATTAACTTGTCAATTAGAGCTACGAATTTCTGGTGTCCTGAAGCCTGCAGACGGTAAAAACTGGAGATTAAAAGTACTACCTTTTTTCTTTATCTATTAGGCAGGATCTTCAACTACATCGTACATGTCTTAACAACATATTTCATATAAGCAAGTCATGACTAGTTTCATCGGTAAAATACTATTTGATATTGAATAAAGCATTAAAAATTTAAAACGCAGATTTTCTGGCTGGTAAAGCCTACCATAGCTCACTCACCAATATCACCAATATTGACATTGATATCCCAATTTATCTAGCAATATAGACCAACACAACATACTTTCTATTCTATCATGTAAACGCAAGTGCATAATACAAAACAAGATTCTTCTATTAAATAGAGACAAATAACTATATGTGTGAATACCTTTGTTGTGCTGAACTTTTGTACTACAAACACAGGCCATCTGTCCTCTTTTCTCAGCAGATGGTGTAGAAGATTCTGTTCATCATTTTCATCCGCACAGACACGCTCAAGAATTTCAAGTACCCATGTACAGCATAATGATGTGATTCTGTTATTAACACGGCTATCTTCAACAAATATTGCAGACTTGACTGACTCAATTAAGACTTTCCAAAGCCCCATGAAGTTCTCTATGCATAAGCTTTTTAAAAAGTGGACAGTTATCTTGTTATGGAAAGTGTGTGCATATTCCCCCAATGATCGTCTGCCTATGTCATCAAGTGAATAGTCCAAAGCTTTACTCGAATTACACTCCCACTCAATGACAAAGATTGCTGCTAAAATTCCTGATACAATTCGACCTACCCCATCCAGTGTCTTCAGGCAAAAGAAACTACCATCAAGTATCTCAAGGGAGACCTTAGCCGTCTCAACAATGTTAAGAGAATCATGTTCTGCAGATATTTTTGCATCAATGCTTAACATAGAAGCTGCATCTTGTGCCCAAGAGAAAGACGAATCATGTATAAATCTGACCAAGTTCCTGAGAATCTTCTCATAGATGACAATCAATGCATCTATGGATAGAAAAGGAATAGATCTTCCTTCGTCTGAACCACCAAGAAGAGAGCTGCATATAAAAAGTTTAAGATCAGAGTTTAGGACCACTCCAGCCAATTAATCTTATATATCTCTAGATTGGGTTCAACACAAAATTAAGTACACGATATATACAACTTCACATAGTGCTCTCCTTTAACAGCAAAATATGCCTTTATTTAATAACCATTAGCAGTTTCAGATTTGAACATGCTATGGCTTTCAGACACGCAAACATAGATTGAGACAGCAGAAAAACCTCAAAAAACTACAAACCCGTCAAGCTCAAATGTGAGAAGTTAGAGTTTTCTAACAGATTAAAAAAACCTGTATTAGGACAAAACAACCCCAAACACCATAATTTCCCTATAATACAACAATATGTGTGTGTAAGTTACTACCAACAGATGCTTTCCTTTGTAGCTAACTTTTTTTATTATTTTCTTGCTGTATGAATATCCATATTGCAACTGCACATGCAAGGCATGGGGACTAAAGACCTATTTATGAGTGAACACAACTGAACATAAATTCAGAAACAACACAAATGAGTATATTACATTGTTGACATTCAGTTTCAATGGGTATATTTATAGTATAAGACATTTTCTGCATGATGCCTCTGAAAAATCTGTATTGACATACCACATAAACTGCACATGAGAAGTGCTATATGGAGGCAGAGAATGAGAAGCAGCAATAGCATAGGATTCCAGACATTCATGATGCCAATCTTCAGCATTAGCGCCTGGTCTATAACTGGAGCCATCTCTCACCTTCCTCTTCATACTCTCGTCCCTTGCTTTTTCAAGGAGCATGGCAAACATTGCTGCTTGGTCAGAGTTTATCAAACCTGCCGGGCATCCAGAACTACTTTGGTTAATCAGATAATTGACAATGAAAGACCATTGTTCTGAGAAATGCCTATCATCCAGCAAGGTCAACAACAAATCTAAACGAGCATTAGTTGAGGAACTATTTGGCTGCAGACACCAAGGGACAAAAGTATTCTTGAAGATTTGCAGAAACTCTTCAGCTTCCAATATTTCATCTCCACCATATGAAAGCTGACTACTACAGTGCCCTCTTTTCTGATTAAAAACTTCTTGGACCGTTTTTTGTGGTCCAAATATTGAAACAGCAACGGATAGAAGTTTTACAGTATTGGCTGAATCCTGATAGAAAACATCCATTAATTCTATTTAAATAGTCATCCACTAAATCAAAAAATATCATAGCCTATGCAATATTAACCCCCTTTTATTAACAGGCTAAATCAACAACAAAGTTGACGTCATAACTAATTCCCTCAAATTGATGATTATTAGATGATATATATATATATATATATATATATATATATATATATATATATATTTTTTTTTTTTTAAGATGGCAAACTAGCCCACCAAAATTGGCACCGGGGAGAATCAAACCTAAGACCTTGAGAGTTGCAGACTCCAAGGTCCCAAGCCAACACCATCAGGCCAACC
>Ga0099826_10003030_pt1 | contig 11210 bp, 8 predicted proteins | sample Mtrugardesep15_FD_76830 | JGI IMG/M metagenome (GOLD analysis project Ga0099826, IMG submission 76830) | Root nodule microbial communities of legume samples collected from California, USA - M. trunc garden sep15 | ecosystem: Host-associated > Plants > Roots > Nodule | place: USA: California...
AATAAGCACCTACTACCACGTTAAAGGAAGCAAAAAACATAGCATTAGTATAATCTATCCATATGAACCCTAACTAGTAGACATTAAGGAAGTTGCGCATTCAACTCTATTTCATTGTCCAGTGCTTCCTCGTCGTTCTGATCCACTTCCATGTCTTCTGCTTCTACGTTAGTCTCATCATCATCATCATCATCATCATCAGTACTGATTTGATATTTCTTTAGCAGAAAGGTGTTAAATCCCAAGATTAAATTTGTATGCCCTTTAAATAGCTCCTTCACTCTTGTTGCGAGACCTTTTGTGTCAATTCTTTCAGCCTTGCAATCCTTAACAGCTTTCAAAAATTCATCATACTTTTCCCTCTCATCTTGAAACTCAACCTTTACTGCATGGACATATGCTTTTGCTTCTTCCAACACTCCAAATGGATCTATGCCATAATCAAACTCACTCCCTTTTGGCACGAAGGTGTTGAATCCTAAAATTAAATTTTTATGCCCTTTAAACAAATCCTTCAATCTTGCTATGACACCACTTGTATCAATTCTCATAGCCTTGAAATCCATCATAACTCTTAAAAATTCATCATACTTTTCTATCTCATCTTGAAGCTCGTCTTTTACAGCCTCGACATATGCTATTGCTTCTTCCATCGTGGGAACTTCTCTATAAGACATGTTATCACTGGACATCTTCGTCGCCAAGAGAATAATAATTAAGAACATAATAATAATACTAGTTCAGTTAGATTCATTCCAGTTCCAATTCAAAATTAAACAGAAAGATAAATGAAAAGAACATTCGAGTAAACGACGAGGAGGTAGCGCGTACCATTGGATTTGTGGCGGCAGAAGTTGAGTGAAAAGAGATTTGTATCCTGTGATGCTGTGTTGAAGGTCTAAACCAAGCTCTCTCGTCCCTCCGCAATCCAAATTTCTTTCAGTGTCAATTTCTCACAAGTCACAACGCATGGAATGTAATTAAATTCTTATTATGTAAAGATTTATTTCAACTTTTAATTAAGTTCTGATTAAAAATTCTTTCCACTTTCAACACATACCCTATGCCTTAATAATTACAATAAATGAGTTCAAATATATTTTTTCTTCCTAAAACACCAAGCACGGGGAGTGAAAATATCAAGACACGTTCCCATCTCACAATTCACCTGCTCTAATCAAGGCTTTCAAAGAAGCTATAAGTTCCATTTCGGTATCCACAATAAAAAAAGCATTCATATTCTCTTTATTCAATATTGGTACTATTATTTTCCATTGTTTGAACAACAAGTATTATTTGAATAGTTATTTTTTCCATTGTCTCATTCTTATTCTTTCGATTATATTATTATGGTCACACTCGACTCGAAGAGTTAATCTTTGTAGTTGTCCGTACAGGGTGTCTAGTTCACATCATAAAATAATTTTTTTTACCACTATCAACACATACCATAAATTTAATAATTATAATAAATTACAATAAATGAATTCAAATCAAGAAACTTCCTAAAACTCCATCAAGGGGAGTGAAAATAGGAAAGCTCGTTCCCATCTCACAATTCATGTTCTCCAACCAAAGCTTTCAAAGAAACCATAAGTTCCTATTCAATATGCACACACAAAAAAAAAATCATAAGTCTGACCAAGAATTGTTCCACCAAGAAATCGTACTCAGGGTCTGTGATGTTATTTATATATATTGTTTACCATCAATTACTGAAATGCATAGTTGTTATAAGCTCCTTTACTTTTTAATAAGTATTTTTCGGTTTTCCTATGACAACAAAAGAATATTACGTACTTGGTCAGAAATCAAAAGCTCTCTTGAAAAATATATGACCCAAACGACTTGGTAGGATTTAATATGAATATGTATGTTGGAACGTGCATGTTAAAGAGATTGTTGCTAAATTTAGTGGAAAACAAAATAATTGTTGCTTGCACACTTGTCACCCATATCACAACGCTGCAACGGCCAACGGCTGCATCAAGCAGCAAAAGACTATGCAACGATCACACGATTTTTTTTCCTATCTTACTTTGTCTATTTATCATAAATTTAGATAGTATTTTAAACGATCAAAGATATTTTAAAGTGATACGGAGTTTACAACGAGGCAGAGATATGATATTTTAGAGAGAAAATATGAGATATGCATGTCTGTATAAGATAAGCAGTAGGTTATAGTCTTTGATGCTAATAAAATATAAATTCATGCCGTATCGCAACAGCCACGATGCTATCAACTGCAGTGGTCGCACATCTGGGACAACAGCCGCAATAAAGAATCATGCTCCTCCTTAGTCAATGAAGAGGTCTATTTTTTTATAATAAAAAGAAATGTTGTTGTGGAGAAATTTTATGGAAAAAGATACTGTTTTACAATGTAATATATACTTCTTCTGTATGATGGAAAAATTCTCGGCATAAATGTTTTTGTTGTGATTACTATATTATTTCTTTTTTTGAAATAATCACTGCAACTTTATTGTAAATTTAAGTATTAATTGTATGTATAAGGTGGGATAAATTTAATCTCTTGCAGACATTAGTTTTCAAGTAGCATTGGTAACTAGCTAATTCTTTTGTTAGGGAAGCTTCAATTTGCAATGAAAAGGTTAATTCCTCTACTGTAAACAGGAGCTTATATCTCCTACAAATAAATTACAAAGGGATTACGGTTTTAGGATCATATTGTTTTTTGAAGTAAAGGGATCCTTTGTTTGAGAATGGAGTTGAAAAAGTAGTAGAGGTATATTTCAGGCTCAGTATATAGGAAATTCAGTATTTGGAGAGTCAATTATTAGATGCACCTCCCACTCTCTCTTCTATAACCTCCTCACTCAACTCCCACCTTTTTTCCCCGGTAAGTTAGTTGGATCTATTTCAACTCTCATATTGCTTGCCTGCCGAATTTTGATTGATTTCGTCTGTCTTTTTTTCTTTCTCGCTCTCACGATCGGACATGGCCAAATTTGTAAGTGAAAAGGTTAGTAACCACATACTGGAAGATCTTGCATTATCAGTTCTCTCAAAACTTCCTTTAAAATCTTTGAAGCTGTTTAGATGCGTAAACAAAACATGGTCTCGCTTATTTGAAAACTCTCATTTCATGACCATGTTCTGGACTAATTCCCTATCTATTCCTAACCCTTACTACAATGATATATCACTCCTCTTACACCAAGTTGTGTATACACCTGAAATTCCTCAAACTAATTGCTACTTGTATTCACTCTCTGCTCAAAGGTTTGAAAATATAGTCAAATTCGACTTGCCAAATCCTTTTCAAGAGGAGAACCCTGTCTTTTATATTTTGGAATCTGAAACTACTACTGGAACTCTGTGCCTTTTACTGACACCGTGCAATTGTAATTTGGAATCCAACGACATATGAATTCAAAGTCGTTCCTCCCAGTCTAATAGAGTCAGTACCACCTTATCGTGCCTCTGTGATACGTTTTCATTGATTTGGTGATGACCATGCTAGAGACGACTATAAGATTATTAGGTATGTATTTTTTTTTTCTCCACTAAATGACTTGTATTCGTCTCAATCCGTCATGGGAAGATGTCCAATCGAACGAAATATCTTATGACTCCGTATGGGAGATTTATTGTCTAAGATGTAACACGTGAGAAAAACTTGACGTCTATATGCCTCAGTCGTCTCATCCAGGTCGATTGTACACATATGGAATATGTCGTTGGGTGTCTGAACATAGAAATAATGCTGAACATTACTTGATGTCATTTGACTTGAGCAATGATGTGTTTTTTATAACATACATACCCTTAGCAATACCCACAAACATAGATCCTGATTTTGATTTTGATTTTGTGCAGGCACGGTTGGTGTTAAAGAAGCAAATTCGAATATAACAGTTTATAAAGAAAACATTTATTTTGATGTGAGGAATAAATCAGTAGTTGGTTTTCTTGTTTTCCACCTAAAACTTTTATGCTTGGTATTCGGGGTTTAAATCAGCAAGGATACATGAATGATAATGTTCTATGACTTCTATCTCTTACTGAGGCACAAGTATCAGGAAAACATGAGATAATTATCAGTTCCTTAACTTAGTTTGATGTAATACAGTGTGATTATGTGATATTCTTACTTCAATGTTTGAAAATGATTAGTCTTCAATATTTGAACTATTGACTTGAGTTTCTCTGTCGATCTCTTGTTAATTTATAAAATATAGGTTGAAGTGTATGTTTGACTTGATGAAAAGATCAAGTTCTTATTTGAAATGCTTTAAAGCAAGATGATTAACTGATTTCTCTGTAAATGAATGATCCAATTATAGGAAACATATTGCGAAGGAGTCTTGATTTTCCATGGTTTATGTATACTTGTTCCGAAGGTGCTTAACACAATAGTAGAACTGGTTTCTTTACGATATCAAAGAAATCACAAGACATTTTTAAGTGAGTAAATTGTGCATTGGTTTGAATATGTATGCTATATTATTTGTCAAATTTATTTAAAATGAAGAGAGAAGTTTAAAAACTAAAGGACATTATTGGATTGTTTCTTAGTCATAGTAATTGGAGGTTAGTTTGCATAGTCATAGTCATAGTTCTTTATCTACTTGTTTGAGTAGTCTGCATATTTTTGAAATTTCTTCCATTGCTGAACAAATCTATCCACTGTTTATTTAGTAGCTATTACTATCACTCTAATCCGGTCCACATATTTCTTTGTACAATTCATCACAACAAAGCATACTATTACTCTAAAAAGCAAAAGAAAACATACCAGGATACAAAAATAAAATTTGAATGCAAAAAACATCTTGCACGAGTATCTGAAATAATTCTGCCGTTTACAAATTTGATCTTTAGATTGCCGTTTTGACTTATACACCCTTTAACTTGAGCTGATTTAGTTGTGGACTTGTAGATTAGACGTCCTTAAATTAAGGGATACTGACATACTATCTTTCATTGTCTGACCGAACTTTTTCTTAGTTTTGAGTTGTTCCTGATTTTAATATGTTTTATTAAACCGGTTCTTTTGCCTGTATCTTTTAAACTAAAGCCTCAAGATTGATAGGTTGAATGAACTAGTATATATTTTGTGTAGAAATATTTTAAGGGTTTCTTTACTCAATAGTAATGACAGATTGACAGGTAAATCTAATGTGCAGTCAGCTAGTTTGCTATTCAGTTTGGTACCTGATACAGGTTCGGGTACGTGGAAAAATTAAACTGCGAACTTCCTTTCACTTGCAGTGAATTATGTGAATATGGTATACTGTGCACTTGTCTTTATTGCATTGTTCTGATCATTTTCTCGTATTAGTTTTATTTGGATATGAGAACATTTGTTGAGAAACAAATTCAAGTATGTGTAAACTATGTCAGTCTTCTCTGACCTTTAGTTTTGACTTCTGCTTTGCTTTGTATACATTTTCCCATGGATTTGAGTGTGATTGTTTGAAATCATTTCTTTTAGAGTTCATTATACACCAATTACGAAGGAAACAAAGTACTATGAAGAAAGGACTAAGTTGGGCAGGAATATAGATTCTTTGGCAGGCTTTTTTTTTTCTTTCTAGTTTTTGTGGCTTCCATTGTAAAGATCTTTTTGTTTTTGTTTGATTTAGGTACAAGTTAGTATTCTAGGTGGGTAGTGATTATATCGTAGCAAGGATGATGCCTGCTAGGAGTTTCTTCCGAGTTTAATTCGTAGTATGGTGCTTCCGAAGATGAAATGGCATATTAAATTTTCCGGCATGCATATGGCATAACAGTTTTTATGACCTGTTTGGATTTCTGATTTACTTATTTACACTTGTGAGAGTGTTTGAGAGAGTGTATGAAAATACCTTTATGACATGCTCATAACTTGTTTTCAGCTTATTTTCATAAGCTTTCCATAATAGCTTATAGTTTATATGAAAACAATTTGATTTGATTTTATCTTTTGTTACTGAAATAATACATAAGCAATCATATGATAAGTGATTATTACGTATTTGATCCATGTCATAGAGATTCGACAAATTTCTATGTTAGCTGTCGACTGCCTATCGCAATCCTCTCCTTTTATCCGGGCTTGTGAACTGTGTTTCTTTCTTGTTTGGTGTATGCTCTTTCATTGTGTCTGTCTATGTTTGTTCAAGTACAAATTAAATGTAGGGATCAAGCTTAAAGAAGCCAGGGAATCAGCAGGAACATTTGTTGGCAAGGTTACGAAAGATACAAACTCATAAGTTGTTTTCAGCTTATTTTAATAAGCTCCCTCAGTGTATTAACAGAATTTTGATAGTGACCATTATGAAGGACCATTATGAAGGACTCTTTGAAGACCGCACAGTGCTTCTTCAAAAAAACTTACAGCGCACAACTTAACTGATCATTGTGTCTCTCCCACTCGGAGGCTGAATTATATCTTTCCATTATTCTGAGTTACTGCTACTCCTTACAGAAGTCCTTGCAATGCAGTAATATGATATTTATCTCTGATGAGGTATTTGTTCAGTGTTATAAATCAGCCATTTCCTTCAAACTGTATTGCTTAATGCGAGATATAGAACAAAATTGCAAACTTTAGAATAAGTAGTGAAATATTGCTTAATGAAACGTGTTCGACATGATGTGAAAACTGTATTTTGTAGTGGTGAATGAATGGATCCAATGATAAGGTAGTTGGGCTCCTTTAAACAAATGACCATAGATTCTATCATAATTGGATTGTATGTGGAGAAAATTCAAGAATGAAGAAAAATTCACATTGTGTCTTACATATTTTTTAATAAAGATTAATCATCGTTAGACGACGATAAAAAATAGTCAATAGTATATCCAAAAAATATTTTTTTAGGGGTATATCCAAAAAATATTAAATAGTCAATAAAGCTAAACGAAATAAATGTCACATATGTAATGCAACCAAATTATAATGAATAAGTAATCAATTTTATTCTTGTCAAAAAAAAATTTAATCAATTTTATTTTGTTATAAAAAAACAATCAATTTCATCCCTAAATCACGTGTCCAGTGAGTGGTGAGTTTTATTTCAGTGGATTACCACTTCATCTCAGACAAAAAAAAAAGATTAGATTGAATGTAGTTTTGATATCCTTAATTTTGGTCCTCATTTTCTAAATTTAATTATTCATTGGACGTAATTTTGGTCTCTCCATCATTTTTCACATCTAATATTTTACGAAATTGATGACGAAACAATTAAGTGATGACATAACAAAGACATATTGATATGATATGACATACTACAAATTGCTTAGATGAGTAGAACGTGTGGAGCTTATGTGATAATTTAAAGGATATATTTTAAAAATCTAATTACCCACCCGACCATGAAGATTCTTAAAATGACCAAAACATATGGAGGATTAAAATTGTATATAATTTTTTAGGAAATTAAAATTGTTTATATTTTAGTGAGGTTCTAGACTAAGAGTAGAAAGAAAAGATAAATCAAATATACCATAATATAACGCCCCGTATTTTAAATCCAAGACATTGCATCTATTTCGTTCTTATAAGAAAATACTTCATTTTTTTTTTTTTTACAATTTAAAATTTTTTTCCCAAATTTCATATGTTAATATATGTCAAAGTAAATGGACATAGTTGATAACTTATGGCAAGGGTATGATAACTTATGACCGAATGGACTTAGTTGGCAAACTGAATGACCTATGCCAATCAAAATTCAATCATATCATCAAAATCCCACATCAAGGTCCAGAGTATGTTATTTATATTAGGTTCTAACTGAAAAATGATAGGAATATTGCAAGAAGTTTAGAAGGTAGGGCGTATTCAAGGGGCATAGGTGCGATAGGAATAGCATTTGATTACACATAATGCTTGAATTTCAAAGAACAATTTGTTGATGAATCTGGCTGAGCCTTTTTCTTTCCTTTACCAGCCTCAGGCACATCGATCCACGTTTTCCTGACAATTTTAAGAACCATGTTGAAGTGCCTTTAAAAAGCCCTTACATGATCTAGAAGCTCTTCGTTGTTACGACAATTTGTTAACACTTGTGTATTGTTTTTTGCACTCATCATGAGTATATATAAAGGGGCGGCAAAAATAGTCATGTTCATGGGTATAATAAACAGTTAGTTATTTGACTATCCATTATTATATGTATGCGGATACGGATTTAATTGTACTCATATTTACGGGTACCCATACCCGATAATAAATTAAATAAATTACTAAAATATTCTTATATATGTTACCTTATTTCTTAAAGTTGTTACTTTATTGAAGGAAATTTTACCGTCCACTTAAGATTTCTCATTAATAAACTATTTAAATTTTTAATTTTTTTAATTCATCTTATTAAATTCACCGTTTTCACTTCATTCAAATCATAAAACATATCATATGAATTATGTAAGAATCATGAATTATCTATGGATTATGTATGATATATGAAATTTTGAATGAATTATGTATCAATGTTTAAAAGTCGAAGTTTTTTGGAAATTAAAAAAAGTTATTATTTGTACCAAAAAATAAATAAATTAAAAAATCCATGGATACTTCAATACCCGCGGGTTTCCACATAGTGGGTACCCATGAGGGTATGAGGCTGACACATATATCATATCTACCCAACGGGGCGAAAACATGTATCATACTATTTGTATCCATGGGTACCCAATGAGCCATTGACATCCCTAAGTACATATAGTGGTCCGATGTTGAATTCCTCTTCTTCATTCTTCCCAACCGCATTTGGCCGACTCATTTTGGAAGAGATTGTAGGACAGTTGTCAAATTTCTCTACAAAGTTCTCGTATAATATTTCAATTACACTAATTCATTTTAAAAAACATTGTATGAAATGTAATTTAAATAAGAATGCTTAAATGTAATATTGATCCCCTTTTATTTACATATTTTTTAACTTTTGATTTCTCTTTTTCTAAAACCAACTTTTTGGTCCCCGTAATAAGAAAGTGAACAAAAAATTTTGGTCCCTCGTTGATTAAAGTAATATGGCACATTCATTAATGATGTGGCGCTGATGTGACATCAATGAGTTGGCTAAATCCTTTTAGGTAAATTGTTTAGAAAAAGGGATAAGTTCTCTCTATGTAAATTCTTCTCTAGGAATCGTTCTTTGTATCATTATGTTCATAAATCTATGAATTCTATATTAAGGTACAGAGATTTGATTCTTCGATGTAATAATGAGTATGAGTAGGTTTATTAAATAGGGATATCCCATAACCCCTAGGTTGAACGATTGTAACTGTCGTGTTAGACTATTGTGGGGATGATGAAAGTAGGCTTAGTAATTAATAGAGTTAATAATTAAGTATAATTGTTCTTTGTTATGGATTTTAGTTGTGGATGAGGTAATTAAAAGATGATAGTTAATTTTTTGACAAGTAAAGATGATAGTTAATGTTGTGTTGATCATTAAAATATTGTTTATAAATTTAATTTGTTGTAATGTACTCAAGTCACAAATATGGGTTGAGTAACATTGAACGGTGAATGTTGATAATAATAATATGTCTTATGTATGTTGCATTTATTTAGTGGACATGTCGAACCGGAGTAGTTGGATTCATGCGTTGAAGTATTTGATTATTTAGTTTCATAAGTCATTGGCATGCATGATATTGATGATTAATAATTTACGTTGGTTTTTATCCATGTTATCGTGTTGTTGTTAGTACGTGTACGCAATATTTTGTATTGTACTCTATCCTTTTTATATTTTTTAAGAAAAAATTACACAATTCGTCTTTTAATCTAAGTTTAATGAAAAATAAAACATGTCATATCCTCTCCTTCAAAACCATCACTCCAAACAAGATATTATAGTGTGTTTGAGTTTGGATGATGTAGTTTTTTTTAGAGAATTTAAATCCTTCTAGGTAAATTATAGTTTGGATGATTTTTCGAAAAAATTTCAATACGATGAAAAATATTAAGTACAAGTAAATTTAGTGAATTTCAAATGACAATTAAAAGTTAGGAATTTCAAATTTCAAATGACAATTAAAAGTTATGTATTTCAGATTTCTTGTTAGGTTTTTTAAAATCTTGCAATCTGATCCCCATATTTGTCAAAAAAATTGGTGACCCCTATATGTTTTCAAAAAATTGCAAATTGACCCTTAAAATTTTATAAAAAACACAAATTGGTCACTCAAAATTTTCAAAAATTGCAATTTGGCTGCTATTTTTAAATTTGACCCAAAAAATTAAAATTGACCAAAGTAGCTCAAAAATATTAACAATGAAATCTTTTATAACTTTATTCAAACAAAAATATTTAAAAATGAAGGCAAATCAAACTAATTATTTGAATTGTCTAGAATTTTAAATTCTAAAAAAATATCCAATTATACTCTTAGGGGCTGTTTGCAAGTGATTTTTTAAGATGGGGATTTTGAAGGACTAAATCTATATTTTATAACATATTTGAAATTGTTTTTAAAAATTATAGTACAATATGATAAATAATAATATAATATTCTAATCTAATTTAATTTATTTTAAATCTTGTTCTGATAATTAGAAGTTTTTTTATATTGGTCTCACCAAAAGGCTAGCCAAAGCTCAAATACAAGCCACATGTGTAATCTATTATCACGACTAATTAGCATGGATACCCCGTAAGTATATTTGACGTACCATCCACTTTAATTCAAACTAATTAGCATAGATACACAAGCCACACACTTTGACCTCCTCGTGGGAAAGACACCAAAGCTAATTAGCATGGACTAGTTGGACTTTTAAAACCTCGTGTGGTTCTCTTCCTGGAGTTTTAAATTGATCAATATATGGGTTCCATATATTCGTTATGGTTCTTTGGTTAACCATACTATGAACAACGCACTTCAAATCGTTGGAGTAGGATTTAATGTTCATGCATATGTTGAAAGTTGCGTTGATTGGTCGACTAAATTTGACGCCACTTTAGTCCAAGATTTAAATATATGAAGTTTTTGTCCTCCAAGTCGTCTTATGATTTGATGCTTATAAGAAATTTACAGTTTTTTTTCCTACAAAATACATTATGAAAATTTTACCGCAACACATTTTCTAATATTTATTTTATCAGTATACATGAAAACATATAACAACAAAAGCAAACAAAACTACAAGGAAAAAAAAAAAACTATTAATAACCAATACATTCAATTTTGACCCTAATCAACGTATTCTTTAATCCCAATAGTTGCCTAGTATT
>Ga0099826_10003032_pt1 | contig 11209 bp, 10 predicted proteins | sample Mtrugardesep15_FD_76830 | JGI IMG/M metagenome (GOLD analysis project Ga0099826, IMG submission 76830) | Root nodule microbial communities of legume samples collected from California, USA - M. trunc garden sep15 | ecosystem: Host-associated > Plants > Roots > Nodule | place: USA: California...
ATTTATATTGATATATATGATAATATGACTTTTATGTGGTGAAACTAGTGCAATACTTATTTATAGCTTATTAATGTTTACACGTTTGATTTATTCGTTATTACATTTCATTTAATTTTGTTCTAATGTATGATTTTTTTTCTTAAAGCTTTTGTCAAGTGAAACATGTATGAGGTTGCAAAAATTGAAGGTCGTGTTAGGTACTCCGCTTTTAAAAAGACAGTTAAGGTTATGATAACGCCGACCGACTCTCTTGATGATTTGAAGGCACAACTTAACACTTATTTTGAGCATCTTGGTGAAAATCAATATACACATCACTTGTTTGGTCAAATGTCATGCATAGACCTAGGAGAAGATATAGATGAATACACATGGAAAACAACAAGCTATATGCCTTGGCTTATTGAAGACGATAGCGACGTCGGATTTATGTTTCGAAATATGGTGGAAAATAATATATTATATATGTATGTTCGTTCCATATGCAATTGCGTTGAATATAAGGAGGGATTTAATTTAATGATATGTAATGAGTTGTAATGTGTTGTTTAATTATGGACACTATGAAACGCTTTGATGAATTTCAAACTTTGGTGTACTTTGTATCAAATGTCGGTTTGTTTTAATTATGAACAATTGTAAAAGATAATGTATTTTTCTTGTTTATGACTGAGTACAAATGTTGTACGACTAATATTGCCTCTGGATGAATTACAGATAAAAACTGGCTAGGTTGAGTTATGCAGAACCCACTGTCTGCATAATTGTTTTCCTCGGCAATTAACTGCATATGAAACCGGCAATAGTTAACTGCCGAGGTTTTCATCGGTAGTTAACTGTAGCCGGTTAACAAATTCTTCGACAATTAACTACCGAGGACTAATTTCATATTTTACATGTATTTCTCAGCCTTATGATATGTGTGAACAACAATTTTCATTCTTGTTTCATATATTTCTACATACTGTCTCAAAATAAATATAGTTCTAAAAACGGCTCTATCTTCTTCACTCGGTAAGCACTTTGAGAAGGTGGATACTGCGAAAAGCAAAGGGCATTAAGCTTAGGCAGTAAGGATTTATATATATGTATCATCGTTAATAAATGCATAGAACCTCTTAAATTTCTCTAGGAAACTTTTTATATCAAATGGATTGTCATTTTGTGTTCTTAAGCAATACTAATTTTTTTATTTAATCTTTTAATAAATTAATATTATATACATTACTCTATAGATCATTTTATAAAATTACTATCTCATATAATAATTAATTTTAACATGTATCAAAAATTATTAATTTTTTTTTGAAGGAATGTATCAAAAATATTTAGAAGGCCGTAGTTTAAAAACAGGACCGGGGGTAGTTGTTAAAAGTCAATGTAAAAACATAGGACATTTCGTATGAACTTTTTTTCTAGTTTCATTTCGGTCTCTATATAAGCATAAGACATCCTCTTGTGTTTACCATATTACAAGAGCATTCATATATCATTTGATTTCTAAAAACATAGTGAAGATGCCAATTCCACTAGCTACATTCCTCCTTCTGCTACTTATTTCTATAATTTCATCCCATTCCTTATCATCCTTAGATGCCAATTCCACAGAATTATCATTTCATAACCTCATTTCTTCTACTGTTTTACCGATTAAAAAAGGGCCACGTGGGTAGGCCATCAATGCCAATTTTATATCCTCAACAATTTCATTCCAAAATTTATATATATCAACTTAGGACTAACTCATTTTTTTATGATGATGCATGCATTGCAGGGATTACACGGTGTCCCTCAAAATTGGCAATTCCGTACAGCCCTTTAACCTTTTTATTGACACGGGTAGTGATCTCACTTGGGTTCAGTGCGATTATGATGAAGATAAACAATGTGAAGGTTGCACCATGGTAATAATTAATCATGTTTAACGTAATTACATTAATCTAATTAATAATTAATTAGTACTATATGTTGATCTTTGTTGGTTCATTTTGCAGCCTAAGGATAAACTTTATAAACTTAAACCGAAGAATACCAACCTAGTGTTGTCTGGGAGTCCCTTGTGTGCTGCGGTACAGGAAAAACCAAGGCATCCTAATTTTGACCCATTTAAACCATGTTCATATGATTTAAGATATGTAGGCAATTTTAAAACTCAGGGTTTCCTAGTAAAAGACAGTATTCCCATAGAAAGCTCTGCTGGAACTTTAGGGTCCCCTGGGCTGACATTCGGGTGAGGCACTCGTACCATAGATTACTTAGCTAGTTTTGAATTAACTATTTTGATTTGATGATAATTTATGTGTTCAAATTAATATGGCAGGTGTGCAAATTATTTGAAGGTTACTATACCTGAAATGATCCCAGAAGGGATCATAGGGCTTGGGAATGGTGAGGCCAGCATATTGTCCCAGCTTAAATCTAAAGGCTTGATTCAAAATGTGGTAGGTCATTGTCTTAGTGACAAAAATGGAGGAGGAGGGTACTTATTCTTTGGAGATAAATTCGTTCCCAGATCTCCACGGATTAGTTGGACACCTATCCTCAATCCCTCAAAGTTAGTAAATAATTTAATAGATGTTGCCACTCAAACATACATATTATACTATACACAACCTTAATCAATTTAATTTGTTTGTTTATGTAGAAATAATAAGCTTACCCAGGAAGGACGCTATTTCTCAAGACTAACAGATCTGATTTACAATGAAAAATCTACTTCCATCAAGAATCTTGAGCTTATGTTTGATTGCGGGACCACTTATTCATACTTCAATTCCAAAGATTATAAAGTTCTTTTCGATTTGGTGAGCAAAAATCATTGAAATTAATTAACTATAAAGGAACCTTATTATATATCAATTTCATCGTCTTATTTATTTACTATAACGTTTTCGGTTCATAGTGGTTGTTGATCAAATATTAATTAATATTTCAGATAAGCAGTGAATTGAATTCGAAAGGAAGAAGGTTTACACAAATTAAGGATGACGATCTAATTTGTTGGAAGGGTGTCAAACAATTTAAGTTTATGGACGAAGTGAGCAAAGAGTATTTGAAGCCTATAATATTGAGATTCTCAAACAATGTGCAGTTTCAACTACCAGTTGAACTATATATAACCCTCTCAGTGAGCACCTTTTTATTAAGCTACATTTGATTTTATGATCCACTAATTAAGTAAATTATATACTAACATGCTAGATTAATTTTCAGCGAAATGGAAACATATGCATGGCGATCGAAGATAGCAATGTACAAGGCTTTGGTGATGATAATGTGATAGGAGGTAGTAAAGAATTTTTTTGGCTAATATGTTATGTGAAGTTGTGAACAACCCATTTCAACAACCACACCATATGTCTATTGCGGTTTAGTGGGTTTTTTAAATTTTCGTACGCATTTTTAAAATGTGAGTATGACACCATGAAATAATAGGTTGTCGTATAAATGTGTCTATTTTTGGTTGTACATATAACTGCCCTATAATTATTTTGATTGTAATAACATTTTGTTTTGGTGTCAACAGCTTTCTCTATGCACAATAAGATTATGATTTTTGACAACGAGCAAAAGCGGATTGGATGGGTCCCTGACGATTGTACTAAATTTTCTACACATCGTTGATCGATTGAGGCTTAAGAGGGAGGATATGGATGATGGCAAGATTGAGTAAAATAAATACACATCTTATATTGTACTAGCCTTAAATAAATTGCATTCCTCCCCAAAAGAATTAACATTATATATATGATAATAGAAATTCAATAAATATTTGGTTGTGGAGTTATTTCTTCATTTACTCTATTCTAATGAACTCTCCACTTGTGTTGAGTGTATTTTTAATACGTTGTCCACAAAACTTATATTGTGGCATTTGTGATCCAATAACTCTTCACATTTTTCTTTTGAGGCAAACAATAACTCTTCCTATCTCATGTGATAATGAAACGGGACAATAGTTTAAGTAGTCTACAACCTTAAATTAAAAATTGAATGTCACATTTTTTTTCATTCTGTTTTCGTTTCAGTTTATTTATTTTCCACAAAAAAATGAAGTCGTCATACTCTTTTTAAAGATTAGGAATTAAAATAAATATAGATGATGTCTTGTAAGTACATATTGTCAAGAATTCTTCACTTATCTCTTGTCAAAAGTGAAAAGAAATAAAATTTAAAGTGTGTAGTCTAGCCAATAGACCACTTAAGCAAAACAAATAAATAAATAAGTTCTAATGAAAGACTTTTATTCCTCATAAAAGTAAAGTGATAATAAAATTAATTATTTTTGGAAATGTTAAGGGTTCAATACACGATATTTGTAAACATTGATTAAATTGATATTATATTTTCCCAATATTATTTACAAGTAAAATATTAGGCCGTTCGAAGATTTTATCATTAAATCCTTAATTTTTTATTAGAAGGTCTTTTATCTAAATTGAAATTCATTTTTCTAAAGAATTATCTATATTTTTCGTCATACATATAAAATGTTTTCTGAATTTATAAATTACATGGCATGTGTTTAGATGTCTTCACTTGAGTTCGAACTTAAAACATCATGGTTATACATGTGTATGATTTAAGCAATGGTTACCAAGTTTATTGGAAGAAGAAATAAAAACCAAAATTCAAATGATGACAACAAGGCATAAATATGACCTCCTCCATGACCGGCCCAACGCTAAATGGGTACTAAAGCGAAATCTAAAGTGAAATCTTTTTACTTTAAAAAGAATATTAAAACTTTTTACTTAACTTTTTTTGAGACTCAAAATCATCTATTAAACTATCATAATCAATTTGACTTAACATGCCATTTTCAATCGATAATAAAACTAATCCACCTAATCTTTATTATTAAATAGAACGAAGCCAATATACTACATCAATTGTTTTTCTTTAGATATACTACATCAATTGCTAAACTAAACCAAATCAAATGTTAAATTATAGCAATCGAAAAAAGGAAGAAGAAAAAAGCAAAAGCAATTAAATTTAACAACTAAATTGAGTTTTAAGGAGGGGAAAAAAACAGAAAAAATAAAACATGGTGGTTACTTAGCCGAGTGATACAACAACAATAGAGAATATGCCAGAGTAATACTTCTTTATTGAAAAATGCTAATAAGTGCCCTAAAGATATTGTTTAAACATTTAAAAGTAGTAATTTTTGTATTAGAAATTGTACGGTTATAATTTTAACATGTGTTTCACTTGTATTATCAAAACATAATTTTCTTTTATGGGTTCCTTAAACAATGTCCTTAGGGCACTTGTTAGCAAGACCCTTTTTGCTTCATTAATCGGATTAAGTGTTGAATACTTCGAGAGTATCATAATCAGGGACGGATGCTTTCAATACCAAGGGGTGGCTATCGCTACCCCAAAGAGAAAAACAATTATTGAATAAGTAGGCACATATATATAGTTGGCTACCCCTAATAATATATAGTTGGCTACCCCAAGTTTGATTTTAGGTGGAATAACTTTTTATTTAAATTTACTTACTGCCCAATCGAACTTTAGATATTTTGATCTGACTCCTAAAAATCAGAGGGTTAACAACCAAAAAAGAATAATAATATTCTTTAATTTAACAAAGACAATATGAGAACAAAAATCTATTACAATTAGTCCAAATAGATTTCATATAAGCGCACCCCACCCCATTTTTTAATATTATTAATTTATTAGTAAGTTGAGAAAAAGAAAGAAAACGATACTTTATTAACCCTTTGTTATTGTAAAAAAAAAACCATATATGGACACTTTTTATTGGATAGCTAAAAAATAAGTAATTAGTAAATTATAATTCATTTTTGTTGTTTCAAGCGTGTTTTATGAAACACATTTTATATAATAAATAGTTGTTGTGATTTATTTATTTGTTTATTGGTAAAATTTACTATTCATTTCATAAATATTTTATTTTGCTTTATATGTGGCCATCTCATGAAAATTTTGTTAGTTTCGCTGCTGATCATAATTGCAGTAGGCAAAGATTCAATTTCACACATTTTTCCTAATGTTTAATATTGTGGTTTTAACGTAGTCAAGGAACTTTGGGCATATTCGCATACATCTCAAAATCGCATTACGACACTTGCATATGAATCTATTATAGAAGATTCAACCACATCATCATAAGCTCTCATGATGTTGTTAACTATGTCACTTGCCTTCGCATCCTTCAGTGTCTTCACTTCTTTACCATCAACTTTTACATCCTTCGGCTTCAGTTTGACTCTGCAGCCCGTGATGTAGTTAGCTCTTACATTCTTCCTAATATGAAAATATCAAAGTAAATCGGCCGTTTTAGGGAGAACTTTGACAACAACATTCATCGGTGCATTGTCCCTTCTTGAAAAAGTCAACCTGGATTCATTTCTTTGGTTGAAATCAAATATTGCTTCATTTGCTTTTTGTTACCATGAGTGGTGGTGTAACCCACTTCTTTGTATGAGTGTTTCCTTATAATTTCTTCATTTTTTTCTTTGCTGGTGCTATTGTATTTAGGCCTCTAAAGTGACGATATAATTATTTTAGTGATTCACTTTCAGCACGCCTTGTGCAGGACGCCTTGTGCAGGGTGAATCACTTGTGTTTATTATAAGGAAAATGTTAACTAGTTAAGGAAACCAAATATAGTAAAAGTATGTTGGTACTTATGTAGTCAAAATTTAAAAAGTGTAAAGAATAATGTTTTTAATGCAAATATTTTCTTTTTTTATTTCCTTAACTAGTGCCCTGGGGGCATTAGTTAACAAGACCCTTATTATAATATATCTTATTTTTGCCTGTTAAAAAAAATGTTTGCGTATAATTAATTAAAAGTTGAAAATAGTAGAAACTAACTTGTTTGACTTTCAAAGTTGGTTCCATATGCTTTAATGTGATTGGTATGTGATGAGGGTAATTAACCCCAATTATTGTAGGAAAAACCTTTTTATTTTGGTCTCTATTGGTGTTTGAGAAAATCATTAGTATAAACTTATTTTTTGAAGGAATCATTTGTGTAAGCATGAATAGCATGTATTTACATATGAAATCACAAACATTTTTTTTTTTTTACATTTTTCTTACATTTCTTTTTTCATTTAACTTTTTTCTATCAGATTTTACTTTTGGCTTTGCGAAAAAAGCATTGCCCATAGAGGCCTTATTTGACATTGAAATTTGTCATTTATTCGACATAGATTTTGATCGTCAAAGAATTCCTTACTTTAGTTATACTTGACAATTACATTATTCGTCAGCGAAAGATTGATGAGGTATTTACGTTGAATTTATATATATCAAAACTATTCATCATCTACTATTATATTATAGTATAAAATATGATTGATTTGACCCGCAACTTCCTTTCTTCTTATTATCATATTTGACAAAATATTATGAATTCAAAAAAATCCACATTTTTCTGGTTGAATAATTACTCATTCATTATAAATTTAAGATGTTGGGTCTTAACAGAGCGGGGAGAACCGCATTGCCCTTTCTACAAATAATCTTTTTATAAAGGAAAATGTTAATTTGTGTCCTTAAGGCACAGGTTAATAAATTAAATATAGAAATAACTTATTGGAATGTGTGCATTACTTTTAATCTTTTACTTTTTAATGAGTTGAATGCACAAAATTTTAGATGTGTCCTAAGGGCACAAGTTAACACAACCCTTTTTATAATTCTATCTTCCCTCGGAAAAAAATTCTTTTTTTTAAGGAGAAAAAAAAAATTCTATCTTCATAGAACCAAAAATAGATCACTTCCATAGTCGACCTCCCAGACATAAAACTAAGTTGGTTATCCGTAACTCGAGTCTTTTTTCTTAGTCTTCGTTCAATCACCATTTCCCATAACTTCATGGTATGACTCATTAGTTTTATTCCCCTATAATTTGTGCAATTTTGTATATCCCCTTGTTCTTATAAATTGAAATTAATTAAGTGGTTCTTCTCCACTCGTTTGGAATTTTCTTCGTCCTCATAATCTCGTTAAAAATTTTGGTGAGCCACACAATTCCTCTATCTCCAAGACTTTTCCACACTTCTTTCTAAATGTATATCTCAAGAGCAATCATCCTTTGTGGGAGGTCGTTCTATTATTGATAATGTTATGGTTGCGTATGAAATTGTCCATCATATGAAGTGCAAGAGAAAAGGGAAGATGGGAGAGGTAGCCCTAAAGATTGATATAAGCAAAGCGTATGATAGAGTTGATTGGAATTATGTGAAGAGTGTTACGAGAAGAATGGGGTTCCATGATAAATGGGTGGAATGGATGACTATGTGTATGAAAAGTGTTAATTATCAAGTGCTTGTCAATGGAGAGAGAGTGGGGCCAATAATTCCAAAAAAGAGGTCTTAGACAGGGTGACCCACTGTCACCCTATTTGTTCATTATATGTGCAGAGGGTTTATCGGCATTACTAAAGAAATCAGAGGCAAGTGGTGACATTCATGGTGTAAAGGTGTGTAGAGGAGCACCAATCCTCACATACCTTTTATTTGCTGACGATTGTTTTTTGTTTTGCAGGGCCAATCTAAGGGAAAGCACAAAAGTAAAAGAGATCCTCCGAATTTATGAAGCGGTGTCTGGGCAAGCAATAAATTTCCAAAAATCAGAAATCTTCTTTAGTACCAACACGTCAGAAGCAGACATAGAAGTGGTTAAAGAGGTTTTACAAGTGTCAAAAGGATTGGGAAATAGAAGATATTTGGGCTTGCCATCAATGGTAGGAAGAAATAAAAAGGCAATCTTTGGGTACTTGAGGGATCGTGTTTGGAATCGAATCCAACAATGGCCAGGGAAACATTTATCAAAGGCGGGACGTGAGGTGTTGATCAAATTAGTGGCACAATCTATTCCCACATATTGTATGAGCACTTTTCTCTTACCAACCTCCCTCAGGAAGAGATTCAAAAGACGATTAACTCATTTTGGTGGGGGACAAATAGAAGGCAAGGACGAGGAATACATTGGCATAGTTGGGACAAGCTAACTATGAGAAAGGAATATGGAGGTATGGGTTTTCGACACTTTTTTGGCTTTAATTTAGCTATGCTAGGGAAGCAAGGTTGGAAGTTGCAAACTGAACCAGATACTATTGTTACAAAGATTTACAAAGCTAAATATTTTCCAATAACTGATTTTCTGGGGGCCCATCTAGGCCATAACCCAAGTTTTATTTGGCGTAGTATGTTTGCCTCACAGGTGTTAGTTAGAGGTGGTCAAAGATGGCGTGTTGGAAATGGCAGTAGCATAAATGTATGGAAAGCACCTTGGTTGCGTTCATTAGAAAACTCTTTTGTCTCAAGTCCTTGTGTCCATGGTATGGAGAATTTGACGGTTATTGATTTAATGGATTCGATGGAAGCAAGATGGAATTGGGAGGTCATTAATGCAGTTTTCAATGAAAGAGACCGGGCTGAAATTCGTAAAATATTACCATCATCACAGGAGGCGGAGGATAAGCTTATCTGGAGATTGAATAGTAAGGGATGTTATACAGTAAAGTCAGCCTATCGTTATGCTATGCAAACTCTTGTCAATAATGAGGAATATATAGTACCGGGTGAATGGTTGAGAATGTGGAGGTTGTGTATCCCTCAAAGAATTAAAGTTTTTTTTGTGGAGAATGCTAAGGGGAGTCCTTCCCACCCGAATGAGACTTCAAGATAAAGGAGTGCCATGTTCAGATATATGCCCACATTGTGAAACCAATTATGAGAATGACTGGCATGTGTTTATAGGATGTGAGGAGGCAAAGAGAGTATGGCGAGAGGCGTGGCTATGGGACAAGATTAACAACAATTCTGCTACTGCCAATAGCTTGACAGAATGTGTTTTTTCTTTATTTTGCAGCTGTTATGAACAGGTTTGCAGCGACATTGCAATTATGTTATGGTATATTTGGCGTCGAAGGAATAACAAAGTATGGGAGGCTGAACAACAATCAGTTAGAACAACAATCCAAATGGCGCGCAACTTTTTCTTTAGTTGGTATGCAGCTCACAGACAATAAGTCCTAGCAGAACAACAACTTCCAGCACATCAACTCACAAGTTGGCAGCCTCCAATCGACGGGTATATGAAATGTAATATAGGTTTAGTGATCAACAATGTTTTGGAGTTGGAATGTGTATCCGGAATGCACAAGGCCATTTCTTTAAAGCTTTAACGAAATGGTTTGACTACTATCCTACTCCATTAGAAGCAGAGGCATTGGGTTTAAAGGAGGCTATAGTTTGGCTTGGTGAGTTAGGTTTGTCAATGGTGCAAATTGAGCTAGATTGTAAGCTAGTGGTGGATAGCATCATGGAAAATTCTAACAACCAATCTGACTTTGGCAATATAATATCCTCTTGTAGATCACTTTTAAATCAATTTAGAAACTTTAAGATTAGTTGTGTTAGGAGACAAGCAAATTATGTCGCTCATACTTTAGCAAGGGCGTCAAATTTGGATGCTTGTCACCATGTCTATGATTTGATTCCATCTTGTATTTCCTCTATTTTGATGAATGAAATGATATGAGTTACTTTCTGTCGAAAATGTTATTTGGCCCAACTTCCTTGCCATTACTCATCCTTTTCAACGTTTCTTTTACCTCGTGCTCTTGAATCCACAAATAGTAGTTATAGTTTTGATATTCCTCTTTGATGTCCAGCATGTTATAAGATCTCATATCCTTCGTTAAATTGGTTGTGGAAATGAATTTGGTATATACACACTTAATTAATACCAAGATTAAGTTTATCAAATGAGACAATGAAAATAAATTTGTACTTATGATTTTTACAATGAAAAGGGCATCTCGCTCTATTTGGTAGCTTAGCGGACGACTCTAGGAAAAATCGTTTTCGGTTCATTTAATTTGGTCGACATGTGTTTGTGTTCTCTAGAAAGAAAGAAACAACAATATTTTTCAACAAAAAGATATCCATATACACCAGAGTCTTATTTCTTAGCCCGCATTTTGTCAGCTTGTAATCACTTTTGCTTTGTTTTTGGATTAACATATTTCAATTATGCTTTGTTCAAAAAAATATTGTCAAAAAAAATATCATATTCTCGTAGGGGGCAAAAGTTATGGTGCATAAGGAAATCCTTATGCACCGTGCATAAATCATTCACAACCATCAGATCTAGTGTACATGTGTAATAATCTTAGGCTTCTCAAACTACACCAATAAAGAAAGAG
>Ga0099826_10003033_pt1 | contig 11208 bp, 9 predicted proteins | sample Mtrugardesep15_FD_76830 | JGI IMG/M metagenome (GOLD analysis project Ga0099826, IMG submission 76830) | Root nodule microbial communities of legume samples collected from California, USA - M. trunc garden sep15 | ecosystem: Host-associated > Plants > Roots > Nodule | place: USA: California...
GTCATTGACCAAGTAAAACATTATAATTAATAGTATGATAATAATTTTCTATTAAAATATTTCTCAATTAAAAATATGAGACACAAAATATTTGAAACTTTTGAAATATACTCAAAATTTACAACAAATTACACTAAAATAACTAATTAAGGGAATACCCACTCAATCAATCATAAACGTGGGTTGTGAAGAAAACTGTGAGTCTCTTGAACTATTCCAAAATATTAGGAGCTATCAACTAGTAACATAACAACTATAGCATCATACACGTTTCTAATTTTCCTAAACTACAATTACATTATATTTATTTACAATTCAAGAAATTCTTTATATTTCTTACTATAAACAAAACAATTCTCTTAATTAATTAATATTAAAATAAATTACCAAGTCAAAGACATTCATAGTTAAAATAAACAGGGATTATATAGTATCACAATTTTTTTAAATTCTTTACATATAATATAAGCAGTCAAATAATTCATAAATCAAGAAAATCACTAGGAATGACCTATATGATGTCTATAAATATAAGGATGTTACATTCAAGATCAAAGGTGAGGTTGTTCTATGTTTATGCTAATATATATTCATGTTTTTATACCTTTCTTTGTTTACAATCACCTCTAAGATAAATAGATTGGTGACTAATTTTATTTTATTTTTTTTGTACTTGTTTCTGTTTTATATTCATCGGCTTTTGGAAACACTGGAGATGGAGGCTGAAGAAGAAAATTATGCAATAAATGTGGAAAACAATGAGTTGAAAATTTGTTATGTTGTTTTTGTTTTGTGTGTTGAGTAATTATGTTTCTATGAATATGTGTTTTGAATAATATTGAATGTGCATATTTCAATACTGCTTTTATCTCTAACATATCTATGATGTTTTAAAAACAATGAGTTGGTGTTTTGGTCGTAGTTTTCTCGGTTCTGTTATCTTTATTTGTGTTGGTTCTGTTATTTTTTATTTGTGTTGGTTTTGTTGCTGCAATTTTGTTGTTGTGCATCATGTTGTGCATTGTTGGGCTTGGACATGTTTTTGCTGTTTTGTAGCACTTGTCCACACCACAACATGCGCTCACTTCCAGCTGCTTCTATGTATTTTCTTATGCAACCTTCTCACTTCTTGTGGTGGGTTTGCTTTGAATAAATTTTTGTTGTTTCAAAAAAAAAATATAATGTTTTGAATAATATTGTTTATATGTATATATGAACAATACATTTTCTATTAATAAATGTTCATATTTTTAGGTAATACTACTTCTATGAATATTACTTTGAAAAGTATATTTCATGACTGATTTTGTTGGTTTTGAACACATTATTTTTCAATAAATACTTAATTGAAGGAAAAAATGTTGGAAGTTTTGAACACATTATCCTCTACCCCGCGGATTCCCCAAACTCCCGTGAAAAATATTGTAATGCCCTTTGTTTTTTAAAAACCTTAATATTTTTCATTGGTTTTTTGACTTTTCATATGGTTTAATAAAATAAAAAATAGAAAAAATGTAAAATATGTAAGGGTTTTAGATGTTATTACTGGAGAAACAATATCACAATCTCATAGGTTTGGAACTCTAGTTGCGCCTCCAATCTCCATTTCAATGCCACACTCCATCTCAAACTCAAACCCTAAGCTTCATTGATCTAAGCTTCACGCTCTCGGTCTCAATCTCCAATCTTTTCTTTTGGAATATGTTGATTCTCTTTCTTAATCTCCTCTTTTGGATTCTTCTATTGTACCTCAAAATTTGTAAGTTTTCCTCTCAATCTCGAATTCAATCTTATAGTTCTGTTAAAATTATGCAGTGTGGTTAAAATTATAATTCTTTTTAAATTTTATGTGAATTTTTCTGCTAAGATTTATAATATGTTTTTAGATCAAATGTATAAAATGGGTATTCAGTTCTGTTAAAATAGATTTTTCTGTGAATTTAATATGTTTCCTGCTAAGATTGATACCAACTATGTTAAAATTATACATTGTTGTTAAAACGTATAATATTAAAAAGGGTATTCAGTTATGTTTTTTTATTGCTCATTATCCATTTGATTAAATGCCAACTATTGCTTTTGTAGGGTAACAATTATGGTTGATGCTTAATAATTCTAGTTGATGTTTGAGTTTGTAGATTCTGTTTGTATATTCCATTTAACTTTTTTTTCTTCCTTTTATTTGTGTACCTGAAAGTTTTATCTAAAAAAGGCTAACGAAGAAGTTCAATCATTCAATGATGTTCCACAGACACAAGAAACTTAAACAACTCTAAATGAGGCGAATGTCGAAAGTCAAGAACCTGAAGTCGTTCAAGAGCCTAGTGTAAGTCCTAACAAAAGAGGACTCAAATATGTTGTTTGGCCCCATTACAAAAGGCAAAAGTTTGCGACGTGTTTAAGAGGATATTCAATTATTGTGGCAATAAATTTGGTGTTGAGACAACAAATGGTACTACTCATTTAAAGGATCATCTTCACATATGTAGAGGTGTCAAATGTGCTGGCCCGGTTCGGCCCAGCCCGGTGGGCCAATGCATAAAACTGGGCTGGGGTAGCCAGGCCCGATTGATGCATGAGCTGTAAAATTTGAGCCCTCCCCTTACATGGGTCAGTTGACCCGTATCTACCACATAATCAAATATTATCCATACAAAATAGCTAGGGTAATTTAACATTCACTAAACTTTACAAAGTGCAACCTTAAATAATAAAATGTTACAAGTTTGACAACTCAAAATAGATTAACAAAATAAATTATAATACATGAGAAGTGAGAACTTAGTTCAAAACGACAATTCAAAATGAGTATGATAATTCAAAATGTTATGAGTCCCTTTGAACACTTCAAAATGACTAAAAATTGTATCTCTTGCTCTAAGTCCCTTGAGCACATGATTCTTCATACAAATGTATCTCTTCCACTTCTACCACATCTGAGTCACAATACAAGAAAAGTGAGAATTCGATGACTATAATGTAAATGCATATTGCAAATAAAAGTGGAAGACTTATTAATAAGTAATAACAACTTACCAAAAGGTCTAGTTTTTTGAAAACTATGCAACCAATTACGTGTACAAATAAGAGCTTGGACAATTTTAGGGAGTAAGCAATTCATATATTTAAGTAAGATACGACCTCCAATGCTAAATGTAGATTCAGACGCCATTGTTGTGATTGGAATGCTTAAAATGTCGCAAGCCATTAATACAAGTTGCAGAAACCGAACACTATTTACCTTCCAATATTGAAGGACGTCTACATCATCTACAAGAAATTTTTCATCAAAATATATTTCAAGTTCATACTTGTCATCATTTGAAACCTTTTGTATCTTTTCTTGATGGTATTCCTAAAATAAAGTAATGTAACAATATAAATTAAATTACCATAACTAAAGCAGTAGAGAAACCTCATCAAGCAACATCACATGATAATCAAATAGACATGGAAAAATATTGCTAATTAGGAATAAATAGAAAATTGAAGTAATGTAATATTACTAAAGCTTGCCTTCATGAATGTTGTCTTGTTCAATGGTTGGCCCGATGATGAGTGAAAATGAGTGTTTCTTGATGAACTAGCTAAAAATGTGTTTGCTGCAACCATATTATTTGTGTATGCATTAAAGAGATGATATAAATCCTCCTTCACTTGTTTTACCTTATCTTCATAATCACTTGGGTAAAGTTCCTTGAAGCCAAAGTTTACAAATTCCATCTATGATGTTGGGTCAAGAACATTTGCAAATGAAAGAATGACAAAATAATTATTCCAATACTTAGCAAACTTCTGTTTCATCGGTATTACCATCTCTTTGATCACCAAATCTTGACTATTCAAATTTGCATTCAATTCCATCTCTATGAGTGCAGCTTGCATGAAGTATAAGTTTGAGGTTGTGTAAGATGAACCAAAAATCAAATTTGTGACATTATAAAATGGGGACAAGAAACTACACATCTTCTCCGCTCTTTCTCACTCTTCAATGCTTGGAAAAATCTTATAGTTCTTGTCATTGTAGCTCAAGTTAATGAATGCACGCCGATACCTAATAGCACTTTCAAGCATCATATAAGTCGCATTTCATCCAGTAGACACATCCAACCTCAAGAAACCACCTCTTACATTTAGATGAACCTCTTTAGTACATTTTCTAAATGCCCTCAACCTCCCCTCTGAGGCTTTCACATACTTAACGCTTTCTCGAATTTTATATAGAGCATCCCCTGCCACAACCAAACCAGCTTGAACTATGATATTCAACACATGTGCACAACAACGAACATGAAAATACTCACCATTACATAACAATGCATCTTACCAATTTATCCTTTTTTTCAAAATGGTTACCATGCTATCATTGTTAGATGCATTATCCAATGTGAGTGAAAATATCAAACCATCTATCCCCCTAATCCTTAAGAGCACCAAGTATTTTTCCAGATAATTCCAACCCCGTACGTGCTCTATCCAAGTGACAAAATGAAAGCAAATTACGATTTAACTTTCAACTTTTATCAACATAATGAGTAGCGACTGTCATATAACCATGTGTTGTTACTGTTGTCCATACATCAGAAGTCGAATAAATTCTACCTGGAATATATGTTAACGCATGCTTTAGTTTTTCCTTTTCAATTGAAAACACACTCATACAATCAGATTTTGTGGTGCTTCTACTTATCGATACAAAATCAGGATTTAATACTTTGTTTGTTTCATTCACTCCATCATACACAGTGAAACTAAAAGTAAGATCATGTTTAATAATGCTTCTAGAAAGTGAATCTCTGTAACCCATAGGATCAAATTTCCACCGCTTCAAAAATTCAGCATTATCATCGAATAACTCCCCCACATCATGATTCTTTGTAGTTTTAAGACATTTCTTCATATGATGTTTTAAGTGACTGGTGCCAGCACCACAAGAATACTAACCTCCACAACCATCACGTTTACATCTTTCTCCCCCATCAATTATACCAATCTTTGTAAAGTATCGTCAAACATTTAACGAACCAACCATTGTTGTATTAGCAGGAGGACAATCTTACATAACCATATTATCATCATTCGTTTCCTCATCAATAGTTTCCATATATGAATCACTATTATCCATGACGGCAAATGCAATAAGTAATAAAAAATTAAGACAAGCCAAAAAAACATTCATGTTTCACTAGCTAAAGTAATAAACTAAAATTGAAAAGAGAACATGGTGGTACTGGTGTGTGTATGTCACGTGTGAATGTGTGTGACCATTATATTATATTCAATCCAAATAAGTACTAGTATAATAAAGTTGAAAACAATGGTAAGCCATCATATTTCATATATTTACAAAAGACAACGAAGACAAAGAAAGTGACGTTTGTCGTTGTCACTTGTCTATGTTGACTAAAAAACAAGAATAAAAGAGAATAAAGTCTCATGTGTGACTGCATTATTTCTTGAGTGCTTTTTTGTTCATTGGATTTCTGTTTCTATATGGGTTTTTTATAACACAATATTGTTTTAGGAGAAAGCTACATATATAAATGAAAAACTTTTAAATGATAAAAATTAATACTACAATGACGAAACTCGCCGTAGAGGAGCAAGATCTTCGTCGGAATTTGTCATGTTGTATGATGTTGCCTGTTGTTCGTTCTATTTGAGAGGTGAGAAGAAGAAGCGTCGTTTGGGAAAAGACTGAGAGCAGGTGAGAGTGAGAGGCTAGATAGAGATATTAGATTTAGGGTTTTTGTTGCAGTGGATTGTGTTGTGGGCCTACATGTTGGAAAGTCAAAGACATGAACTTTTCTATAAAAAAATAAAAATAATAACTCAGCCCAAAAAAAAAATTAAAATTTGTTTTTTATTTATTTAAATGGGTTGGCGGTTGAAGCTCGGTGGGCCAACTCGGCCCGAGTGAATTTGGGCCTACTTTTTTGAAGCCCTGCCCAAAAAATGGGCTAATGGGACGACCCATAAGCCCGACCCATTTTTTACAGCTCTACGGATATGTGCAGCTCGTAATAAAAGAAATCCAAGACAAGCTTTGCTAAAAGTTTATGAAGTGCTCGGAAAGAGTAAATAATCATTTGTGGTTGAAATTTACACTTTTAATTGAGATCTTTCCAGGAATAAACTTGCAAAGATGATTATTCTTCACGAATACACCACCATGATGGTTAACAATGTTGGTTTTAGAAGTTTTATACATTCTATTCAACCTTTGTTCAAGATACCTACTCGCAATACCATGAAGAATGACATCATGAAGTTGTATGAAAACGGAAGGATAAATTATTGTTGCATCTGGGTAACTTGAAATTGGGGGATCAAATTCTGAGTTTATTCATAAGTCTATTAGTATACTATGTTCGAATCATTTTGACTTGAATGTAATGTTTGTGGTAATAGCAAATTTTCTCGCTTTCATCTTGTCTCATATAATGAATAGTAGTTCCTTTTTTCTTGTTAGAGAATCAAATAAGGAAAAAAAATTGGAAGCCGTGTAATTGACCCAACAAAACGTGTATGCAATTACAACTAGAAAAATAGTTTGATTGGTTCAAGAAAATGTGTATGCAATTACAACTAAAAAAAATGCACATATGGGTGTGTGTGTGTGTGTGTGTGTGTGTGTTATTCTCCATGTTGCTTTTAGAGAAGAAAAATAGCATTATTTGGACTTTTAAAATATATTTGTCAAAAATGGAAAGTCAAAATATATTCGTCATTCAGTTTCATTTTTGTATGGCTTTGTTTGTGAGTTTGGAGGGAAAGGGACGGAAAGGATTTCAAAAATGGAAGGAGTATATTGCGCTCTCATCATATGTCCCAACAATCAAACTGTTATGGTTTTGTATATTTTTTATTTGGTGGTTTCTAAATGTGTATTATGGACTTGATTGTAAAGTTCAAGCTACATGTTCTGTTATGTTGTTTATACATGTTTTTTTCTTCCTCTTATTGCCTCAAATTGATTCATTTTAAGCAAACATCTTTAAATTATTAGAATTAGATCCATTTTTATAGGACATAACTTCTTATGAGAACTAATATTACTCAATGCAAAATATTGTTGAATACTTATTCTAAATTGTAATGCTTATTTTTATGATAGAAGGCAACTAATGTTGACATTAATGACTTAAAGATTTGGCATGATTTTTATAACGAAAGTTTTCATTGACATAACGATTGATGAAGTTATAAAAGGAAATATGCCAAATGGTGTGTTTCATAATAGAACATGGACTTCGATGACTACTAGGTTGAGTTCCATAACTAAACAACTGTTTCAAGCAATCCAACTAAAGGCAAATATGCATAGGTTGCGGGCCATGTATCGTGAGTTCTATTCACTATTACAGAACACTAGATTTGATCGGAATGCAAAAACTAACACTGTTACTGTAATTGATGAAGTCTGGAAAAATTAACTTAAGGTATGGCTTAATTTTTATAGATTAGGCTGGAATGCAGAAATTAAAATTGTTACTACAACTAACATTATTCTGTAGGCTATAATGTATTGATGATATGCATATATTATTTAAAGTACATCTTAAAGCTGCACAATTAAAAAAAAGTGTGACAATTATAAGTTGTTGGAATTCATATTCAAGAAAACTAATGCAACTAGAGTACTTCATCATTAATTTACCCTAGACCTGCCAAACATAGATGAAGAAAATGAACTTAATAACCAATACATTAACAATGAGAGTGTTAATCATGTGTATTGATGAGTCAATAATTAGTGATTTTAAATATTGATTTTGTTTTATTTTTTTATTTTATTTGTTTTTATTTACTTTTTTAGAACTATTTTACTACAATTGCTTGTTATTTAATTTCAGGAACAAATATATGAAAATATTGAGTCTTGGAGCAAAAGAAAGGGTTTTGGAGCATGATTTAAGGATAAAAGGATATAAAATATGATTTGGAGCTGATTGAAGACAAAAATATGAAGATTCTGTGCAAAAATATCTGTCGTGGCCGCACCGGATGGTGGCGTTGCCACGCCACCAAAGTTATCAAAGAGCATGCCCACGTCAGGAGCTTGGCACGGCCCGTGCTGCCAATGGCACGACCGTGCGTGATATATGAAGCCCTTTTTGCTGTTTTGTTCAGAGTGTTGGCACGGCTCGTGTCTGTGGTGGCACGGTCGTGCCAAGGTTTCAGCTGCTTTTTTTAGTTTGTTTTGACCTAGAAGCCCATGGATTTTCTTGTGTAACACTCCAATGATGTATTTCTTAGGGCTTAAGTCAGTATTAGGCTATAAATAGACCAACTTGCAGACATATCAATTCATCTTTTGTTCTTGGAATTTATAAGTGACAATATTTTCTTTGAATAAAAGTTCATCTTCTTTATTTTATTTTCTTGTTATTTATGTTCTTCTTCTTCTTTTGTATGTCTACAATGAACATGTGTGAGTAGACTTCTTTGTCTTGGGATTGTTGGATAAGTCTAATGACATAATCTTAATCAAACCAAGCCTAGAACCCTAATTCTATGTAACCCTATTTTCTAATCTAATCTCACCGTTCTCAATACTTAGTAACAAGTATTAAACAAAGGACCGAGAAGTGAAGTTTAATGCTTGTTACTTCGTCATCTTAAATACTAACCAAAGGATCGAAATATGAAGGTCGATATTTGACATGTGAGATTAGACAAGATTTTCGAAACATGAGAATAGTCTAGGAAATCTTGAGACCATAAAGTTTCGTTCTTAAAGGGTTTCAATAACAATCAACCATGATAATAGGCGTGGTGTTTATTGTAATACATTCATTGAGACCGAGAGGAGATATGAAAAGCCAAAGAGAAACTTGTATTTAGAAAATAGAGCCAACGTAAGATTTAAGTTTAGGGTTTGGTTTGTGAAAAATTTGTCATCAAGATGAACTAATAATCTCAAGGTGCTTTTATCATTATTTATTTTCAATTAATAAAAATACCAACTTTTCAAAACCCTAATTCTTCATCTAATCATTGTTAAAAGTAAATCAAATTCATAACTTCATGTCGGAACGATGTATTTTATTACTACATCGATAAACCGTGCACTTGCGGATTTACTACATTATGTATGTTGACAAGGATAGTTCATATGACGATCTCCTTAAGTGGAGCACATCACATGCAGTGGAAAGCGACAAGTTCATATGAGATCCAAGAAGGAGTATACATCATATCATATGAGCGAGGCACTTATAGCATGAGCTAAAGTTTCTTTGGCAAGAACTGATAAGTATAGGGATAGGAGTGCAGAGGCTACTTCACGTGTAACATCAGATTGTTCTCTTACCAAGTGTGTGGTTGCTCTTGATGAACTAGAAGACATTTCCGATGACACCTATGGAAAAGCTTATGAATTCGGATTGGAGGGAAACAAGTGTTTATCGCTTTGTCTAATGAGAGGAAGCGTGGATGGGGCTATAAGGATATAACTTGTATATATGATGATAGTGATGAAACATATGTATCTTAATATTTTGTGTAGGTTCTTTATGATTGTTTACTTCTTTCTATTTGCTGAACAATTGCTTGTGTGTTTATTTACATGATGTTGCCGAAGAATTTATATTGATAAAACCTTTTATTTTCTTTTAATCGAGCATCGTGTTTTTAAGTTTTATTATTACTTTGTATGATATGTTATAACTAGAACTGATATTGAAAAAAGTGATGATTCTACTTCTGATGCAAGTGATGATGAATTTGTGGACATTGTCTTTAGTAGTATCATTTATGACTATCATAAAATTATGATGAAATTAACAAGTATAGCTAACATGTATTTTATTTAATGGAGATTCATTTTATCTTGTTGATTATGGGTATCCATGTACCAGAGGTTTTCTTCCCCCTTATAGAGGTGAAAGGTATCATACACAAGAATATAAAGGTCAAGGTAGACAACCGAAAAGTCTAGAAGAGTTATTTAACTACAGACACTCATCTCTAAGGATGACAATTGAGTGCTGTTTTGGGGTGTTAAAGAACATATTTCCTATTTTAAAGTTAATGCCTTCCTACAAACCTTCAAGGCAAAGAATCATAGTAAGTGCATGTTGTGCTATTCATAATTACATACACAAGTGGAAATTGCCAGATGAGTTGCTGAGGATATGAAAGGAAATAGATGTTATAGAACTTGAGACGGTGAACGAGGTTCCTAATATGAGCTCTAATGTTAAAAACTTAACAAGATTATCTGATGAAGGTGCAGTTTAGATGGCAATTGATAGGAATCATCTTATAGATAGGATGCGGTTAAAATGTAACATTTAATCGAGCTGAGATGGCAATTGATAGGAATCATCTTATAGATAGGATGCGGTTAAAATGTAACATTTAATCGAACTAGTTTCACTTTCTTTAAAGTGCGTATATGCAACGTTGGAGTTTTGTTGGTTATTTTGCGGATGATTGTTTTGGTATAGTTATTTGATGTTTTCCACATTTTTCACTTGTATCTCTTTAACAAATTTCGACTTTGTATCTGGAAAAAAAAATTATTTAGTTAGGAACTAAATTCTACACTTAACTGTAAGTACTTAAAATTTAATTTGATTGGTAACTAATGATAAAATTGTAAGAAAGATACAATTATATAAAAGATGATATAACTTTTGTAGATATAGATTATAAAACAAGTTATTTAAAAATATAAAAAAAAACAAGTTTTTTAAAAATTTGATTGCCAAATAGTTTTTATGATTTTCTAACTTCTAAAATTGTTTTTGAAAATTATATTACCAAATGAATTTTTTAATTTTTCATTTCTAAACCAGTTTTGAAAAGTCACAATACCAAACATGTTTTTTCCTTTTCTCTTCTTGAAAACACTTTTTTAAAATATGTTTTCAAAGCATATTTTAAAAACTAAAAACAATTTTATTTTTCAAACAAGCCTTAAGTATCCAACTTCAAACCATTATTTTCGCAAAAAATATGAAATAAGGTTGGTTTTAAGATAGTGGCAAAGTTCTTGTGTAACGCCCTCTCTAATTATTTAATTATTTTATTAGAGGATATAGTATATAATTATATATTATATGATTTTGATGATTATGTGACGTGTGACGTGTTATTATTTTATTGTTTAATAAAATAATATAAGTGATGTTTATATGGATATTTATTTGATAAATAAAGAGATTTGTTAGAAAAATAGAATTTTAAGAGATGGGGTTA
>Ga0099826_10003034_pt1 | contig 11207 bp, 9 predicted proteins | sample Mtrugardesep15_FD_76830 | JGI IMG/M metagenome (GOLD analysis project Ga0099826, IMG submission 76830) | Root nodule microbial communities of legume samples collected from California, USA - M. trunc garden sep15 | ecosystem: Host-associated > Plants > Roots > Nodule | place: USA: California...
AACAGATAATATGTTCCTGCAATATCATTGGTTCCCATGCTTATGATAAGCATGCTATTTGCTATAATCTCAGCTGTCCTATTTTCCCCCACAGCTTCCTTCAGTTTTCCTATATACTCTTTGAACATATCTAGTTGATCCTCTGCTGATAACACTGACTAATATATAGCACAAATAATTAAAAAATGTTATGGCAAACATTTTTTATAAAAACAAATTTACAAGTATACTTAAAATTTTAAAGACAGAAATTATTACTCCTAGTTCAATTGTAAGAGGATCATATCCTGAACCAGCAGATGCAAAACACACTCCAGTTAAGAGGTCTTCAGTACTCAAATTTGGATCAAGATAAGGTGGCATGGCCTCCTTAATACCAAGGTATTCAACTGCAATTACATGAAAATACTCAAGCATAACGAATCATGCAAGGTTTTTGAGTTAAATTAGTTTTTAGTCCTTATAAATTATCTCAAAGTTTGTTTCTAGTCCTTGTATACATTTTGCAATCCATACAAATTACAAAACTGCATGCTTCAGTCCCTCTCAGGGATCGAATGTATAATAAGGACTAGAAACAAAAAATGAAAATCTTAAAGAGACGAAAAGCATATTTAATGCAAAAAAAATCTACTAGGTATTGTTAGTGTAATAAGAAGCATATTATTAGCATTTAGATGTTAGAACTACGTACGAAAAATATCCGAAGGGACTTTTCCATTGCAAAACCTTCCTGTCGCTTTTCCTCCAATAAAATCCCTCCCATACGGTCTGAAATTTGCCTTCACTATTGTTGGAAGATAGTTATTGTTGCCAGTATCCAAGATTGAATCACCAAATGCTATAACAGCAGGAAATGAATGGTTTTTATAAGGAGGTTCATCAAATGTAGCTGTCACAACAAATGGATAAAACAAAACCAGAAAAGGACAGACATAAAAAGATTTAATAAGAGAGAAAAGCTTCATCATGTGATTTGAATTGAATCTCACTCTTTTGATTCAACCTTGAAGAATGTTGATTTATAAAGGGTAGGGACTTGGTTGACACATTTTTTAATTGGAATTATGTAACACTTTACCTGTTGGTAACAGCTACTTAACTGTCATGGCAAAGGTGCTAGGTATTTCTTGTTAGCCAAGGGAAAATGAAAGGGCACAGTTTTCAATTTTCTGAACTCTACTTCATTGGGTGTATTGTTCCAATTCAATTCTTTGTCATAGCAATACCAACATTAAACTTTGTCAAAAAAATAAATAAATAAAGGTGTGAAAATTAAAGATACTTTTCCGTTCTAAAATAAGTGTTTTACTTTCTTAATACAACTAATTTATTTATTTTAATTTTACCCCAAATTAATACTATTGTGTTGGTATTATATATTTCATCGGTCTTATTATAAGTGTCTCATTTTAATTGTGCCTAATTCTTAATTGTGCCTAATACTAAAATAACCTTAATACTAGCCTATGTTGAGAATTGAGATACAACAATGATATATGAGTGGAAACAAAAGTAAATAATATGCTTCATTGGAAATATAAAGAAACAAATAATATGAGACGATTTAATATTACAAATGAGACATATAATATGATGCACACGCACGGAGTATCACTATGCATTTGTTAAGTAGTCTAGTTAATCGCAACGTTTTTTAAAATTGTTACGCGCATCCATTCATTTATTGTTTTTTATTGGTTTATGTGAAAGAACTTTAAACAACGTTTATTTAAAATTAAATTAATTGTTTACTCTTGCAAATTCTATTCTTGCTTCCTTAAAATAGGTGCATGGAAAGATAACCAAATGAGGCACTTGTAGTTGTTCACTCCATTGGGAAAGGTTTTCTAAGTTTATCACGAAAGAAAACTCATGCAGATAATGTGTTTCCACAAGAGTGTCTGTTTTATAGGTATCACCATCCATACATTTTCTCATTGATATGAAACCAACTTCAATTGGTCCAAAACTGAACCAATTTGTCTGGAATCTATGGACTAGATACTGCATACCTAATTGAAATCCCATGTGGAGCAAATGAAACTCATTTTATCATTTACTAGCTTGTTTGATTTCAATGATAAAATGAGTTTCATTTACTAAAACAACTTGTTTGATTTCAAATTGAAAAATAATTTATGGGACTGAATAAAAGGTTGCATTGCAGCGCCTATTTCTCGCGCGTAGCTGGAGGTGGGGGAAATCGATTGATTCGCCGCTTAAACCAAAAATGTTGGCCTAATCTTATGAGCAAAAGGCCTTATTAGCTCGTTTGCATGTTCGTATCACACGTCAGTATATAAAGATGACGTTCTCACAAAACCATCCTAAGTAGGACTTGTAATTTTTGAAATATCTCTAAATACACCGAAAATACAACAATTATAACCTTAGGAAGTGCGATTGACATCACAATTGTGCTTGAACTGTTTTATCGCAAATGTAATAATAATTTCTCAATTGGAATAGTAGCTTTTGCAATGCCATTCTAACATCAGAATTGTTCAAATTGAAATAAATATGCTAGATAATATATATTCTCATCACAAACGAACCATAAATCCATACAGCTAAATATCATGAAGTAACTCATTTCCCATGCATGTTATATGGTACCGTTTAGACATACAATGAAATCATTTGATCACATCTTATTATGTAATCACACTATTAGGAAGAAAAACACATTATTAAATAGTAATTTAGAATGAGATCAAAACTGTTTTTAGAAGAAGTCCTTGATTTTTTTATCAAGTACAAGTGAACTGAGCACATTGTAAGCTTTCTCTGTAGGATGATAACTGTCCCAAAATACGTAATCTGAAGGATTTGAGCAAGTGTTTATGCTGAAAGGGTTGCATAAAATTCCAACTTCTAAATTCCCTGTACCACAGCATCCTTTCTCTGTCTCATTAAAACCTAATTATTGACCACCAAATTTCAAAACCAATCAGTCAATTTTTTAGTATTTATTTTAGTTTTTGACATGATCATGCAATCATTATATATTGATCATCAATTAAATACCAAATGCTATAAAGTTGAAAAGGTAGAAGAATAGAAAAAAAGTTAGATGTTGTAATGTAAGTGCACCTCAATTTTTAAAAGGTTGCGGAGAAATATGAGTGTCGGGGTGCATGTTCAAACCCACAATACTCATTTTCTTCTCATTTAGTGTATGTGAGTTTCGCCGTTAGGCTCTTTGAAACCAAAAAAAGAAAGAAAAAAAAAGTTAGGCGTTAAGGGCTTTCGTGTGCTAATTTATATGTTCCATGGGAAGTGCATGAAGGAACGATTGAGGTAAACATATACACCAAGTTTTTTTTTTTTTTTTTTTTTTGAAATCCTGATTTATATCTACATGTAAATGAATTTCATGCCTCTATGATATGTGATTTTGAGGGCACATGATATTGGCATCAAATTGGTGATTATCTGTGGCCTAGTAAAGAATGTATGTGACTAATTAGTAGTTGAGATTACTATCGGTACAATACTTACTACGTAAAATTGTGTTGCATGTGTCAAAAATGAATCATATTTTATCATTGTGCCGTGTTAGAGTGTTAATTCCTAAAGTACCTTTACAAATATCTACATAGTAAGATATGATTAAATGCATGTGTAAAACTTTTTTTACTTAATTTCGGTGTATAGTAATTAAATCCTTAGTATTTACCATATTTAGAAGGATTTTGAATGATGTCCATGAATGGTTTGTAAGAATCAAGATAGACAAATCTAGCATCTGAGTACTCTTTTCCAAGTGCCCTCATTTCTTTGAAAAGCTTAGAATTGAAGAGCATTGCTGCTTGATTAGAAGAATTTGAACATTCTCTAAAAATGCCTCCACCAATTGTTCTTTGTGAGGGCACACACCCTATAACTGGTACATCAAATACTCCAATCCTTCTACCTCCTAGTCTGTATACTTCCTGCACCCCAATCCTTTTTAAGTTATCACTCAAAAAGACTATAGATTAATCTATAAAATATAATAAAGTATGTGAAAAGAAAAATCAAGAATCAATAGTACATTCATGTTTCATATTCTTAGTGTATAGTATACATTTATATTTTTGACAGTCCAAATTTATCCACCCCCTCATTGAAGAAGTTGATGTTTGGCTATGAACAGAGAATGTTAGCTGTAAATAGCAATATTATCAAAAGATTTCAGTTATTTGTCTAAGGCTACCATACTTCTCTACCTAAATTTGACTTTAGTATAAGGGGTAACATGTTAACATAATTGAAAAGTTAACATTTATCCCATGCTTTCCAAATTGCCGTATGCAACCACAATTGCGGCCGCAATATAAAGATTTTAAAGATCTCGGCAATGGCATCGCCGTAACAGCAGTTTAGAACCATGATTTATCCCTTAATATATAGTTGTATTCCAAAGACATACCTGCAAGAATTTTGAGGCTTCAGAAGCCATGAAATCTGTGTATGATTGAATATCATACTGAAGACGCCGGAATGGTGTTTGAGCATAAGTATTAGCAATGTCATCACTTCCTATGCACACTATGTATATGCTCTTTGATACTATCAATGCCCTTTCCTCTCTTCCAACTGCTTCATCTATCTTCTTCATGTATCCCTTGAACATGTCTAATTGATCTGATAATGTTTTCACACTCTTATGACACAAAAAGACATGAAACTGGAGTTAGCTTTAATTAAGATATGCTTAAAAAGTTAATGAAGATATAAGGCATATAATCAATAAATTTTGTTACTTTTGACGTAATTATGTCTTTTTTCTAAGATAATCTTAATTATTTGTTATCTCATTCAACTTATTTCTCTCTGATAAATAGTTAATGATATAATTGACAAAACAATAGTTTACTATGTTGCATTGAACTTTGAAACTGATGAATAAATAAGAAAATTTCTCTACAAAATTGACAGTTAAAAAAAATGGAGTGTGTAATTAAGGTTGCTGAAATAATTAGTAATCACCGTTATTTGTGCGGTTAGAGGATCATATCCAGAACCACCTGAGGCAAAGCTTACACCAGTAAGGAGATCATCAAGTTGTATATTAGGATCAAGATAAGCAGGTAAAACTTTCTTGACTCCAAATTTTTCAGCTGAAAAATGAGGCAAAAAAAAGTTTATAAGAAATTAAACAAAGAAAAATGTAACAAGTTTATTATGTTCTATTATCTATATAATTATACTATGATAAATTATATTGGAACAGAATGAAATTTTGTACCAACAAGGTCTGATGGGACTAAACCATTGCTGAACCTGCCAGTTGGAATTCCTCCATCAAAATCTCTACCATATGGTGGAAAATTACATTTGATTAGAGTGCTGATATAGTTGTTGTTTCCTGGATCAACTATAGAGTCACCGAATACAAAAACTGCTGGCACTGTTTCATTGTTTGGTAGACTCACAGAAGAAACATGTTGTAAGATGATGGCTATGGTAGAACACCAACAAATTACTTGAGGCCATAGAGAAAAAAGTATGTGAAAGAGTGACTTCATTTTTTATGACCAAGGTTTTCTACTTATCTTTGGAAAGAAGTTAATGACATTTTCAGCTTGGTGCACACAATTTATAGGGCAGGGGAGAGGGTTCTGTTCTCTCAAATTATGTGACTCTTATGTTGTAAAGCTAACTATAGGTAATAGTATTTTTTTAGGGGAATTATAGGTAATGGTATTATTTATTGTTACATTATTATCATTATCAAGTGAATTTTGATACAAATTCACTTAGTAGTACTAATTAGTAAGGCACTGTAATTTTCTTTTGTTGATATATTCAATACCTTTTATGCGGTCCCTCTGAGCTTAGCTCAATTGACCGGACAATGCATAATTTATGTAGAGACAGAGGTTCAAACCCTTGACACCCCACTTCTCTACATTTATAATGTGTGAGCTCCAGCCACTAGGCTACCTGACAAAAAAAAAATAATAACACATTGCAATTCATTCTCAACATGGTGTTTTTAATCAAAAATCTTTGCCAATTAGTAATTACCAAATATTTTAATCAACTCAGATCCCTTAAGTAAGATCTCGGATTCCAACTTTGTAGATGAAAAAATATGATTACATGAGAAGACTTCATTAAAGTAATATTACTAAAGTTTTAGGGATATTTTACCAAAGTTACATTATATTGGTCCGAGTGAAACTGAACTCGGATCTCTTAAGTAAGATATCAGATTCGAGCTTTGTAGATGAAAAAATATGATTACATGAAAAAACTTCATCAAAGATAGTCAGTCGGATTCTTGAAAAAAAATTAGTCATCGACAAAATTATTGGATACGTTGCACCAATGGTTAAAAAAAAATCATTTTAAAAATGATCTACCCACTTCATTGCAAGTAATAATAGCATAAAAATAACGTGCCCATTGTTGTTATAAAATAAAGCAAAAACTAGATTGCAAGTCACATGCTGAGTGGCTTTGTCATAAGATTTTCATGGACCATCCATTATTTCGTGATTGAACCTTCTAATTGCCTACTTGAGTTATTATGAAGAAAAAAAACTGCTTGAATTAGATAAAAAAAAAAATCTTGCAAGAATTGTTTTACGGAGAAATCCAACTAGCAATTAAAATTAATTAATTTGTTGTACTAAAAAATAAAATTACTTGATCTCAAATATAAATGAATGAAGCTGTGGAAAATGCAAAATTATTTTGACATTCTTATTTTTTCCTTCATTTAATTATAAAAAATTAAATAAAATATTATGACCTTTTTTAAGGGAAGTTTCGAACCAAGTATTCTATTGTTGAAGTTTGAACTCCAACCAAAAAATCCTTGGGTAAAAGGTAAAAAAAAAAAAAAACTACTATGAAGGCTTTGGATGTGTAAATGTGACATTAAGTTGCGATATGATTGAACTTTTATACGCTAAATTTTTTAGCAATCATAGTGTAAATATATTTGTTGAAATAGAGAATATATCTCCACTTTTTTTTATAGGTTCTTTCACTTAACATAATTTTATTCGAGCCATTGTTTGACATCCCTGAATCCTTAAACTCATGCATCATAGGTTTTTTTTTTTTTAATAAAAAAAATGTGCATGTTTTATGGGGGAGTTCTGCATTTTCTTAAGTTGCTACCTAGTACTCGTATCATTTCAACCACTTATTTGCACATTCATGAGACTCGTGCGTTATTGCTTCTTTTAAAAATGTCACCTCTACTCTATATTAGTGGCATTTCGAGCCATACCTTCCCATACTAATAAGAGGACTTTTGGTTCTTTTGCATTGCAGCATCTTACATGTTTGCGTGCATGCTTTAAATTCATCTCTCATATAACATATGTTTGGTTTCCACTTTCTTGATCATGCTTATATATTTTTGCTGAAAACAACATATAAATAACTAACTAACTAATTGAATGCACACGTATCCATATGCCAATGCCCAATACCTATGATAAAATATTGTTGCGTCACACTTATTTTATTTGATAAATTCAAATGTTGTGTGACTTGTGTCACACTTTGCCCTTTGGCCTTGCGTAGAGAATGAACTTCGTATGCGTCATCAAACAATCTCATTAACACGTATTTGGTATGTAACACGTATGTGAATAAAATTTTATTTTTTTTATAGACAGTCATATACTGAGTCTACGAATGGGTCTTTTAGGGTTTAATTATTTGTCTCATGTGATAAAAGATTTGAGTTGTATAATAATTTATAATATTAAAAATTAAAGCTTGGTCATTTTAAAAACTTTAAAAGTTTTACTAAAAAATGATCACAATTACGATCTTGGTATTGAAATACGATTTTGAAGAATTGAAATCCATTAAAAGTGTTTTAAATTTTCATATAGGTCTTGATTTTTGTCGAAAAAAAGCTATGAGAACATTTTTGTAAGAGTGATTATTTGGAAGCAGTTGAACTGATTATTGTAAAACGTGATGATACCTTGTACACTTATGCTATTGAGATCTTGCATATTAGAGATACTTTCAATGGAAATAAAAACACTGCATTTTTGCATGTACTAAGAAAACAAAATATGTGTGCAAATTTTATGGCTAAAGAGGGACCAGATGAGAGATAAACTTGAAACTTAATTTCTTATTTTCTTTCTTTTCTTCTTCTTTTGTCTCGTTCCTTTGTAACACCAACAAACCAAAGTTGTAAATTTGTTTATAGGAAACGTTAGTTGTGTTACGAGGAGTATATTGCTAGAGGGGAGGGATAAATGTTATTTTTCGTGAATCGAATTTGAAATCTCATTCAACGTCTCTCAAGTTATCAACTAAACTACCTAAACAAGATTTTTAAGTTGTAGCAGCTTAATATAATTAATTCAAATAAAAAATGTTTGTACAGTTTACATCCAAGTGTTATAATATGGGGTGCCGTTTTCGTGCAATATTCTAAATGATAATTAATCTTGGATGAAGAATTTGTGATACATACTAAATGTATCTTGCCTCCCACGAAATCTAATTCATTTACTCATGGGACCAATTCATCTTATTAAAAAAGTTTGCATAATTAAATAAAAGAATTTGTTTCCTAAAACAGAACAAAAAAGATGATACTAGTATTTATTTGTGATTGTGATTGAGTCACAGTCACGATCCGAATAATTTTGCGTTTAACGCGTAATGCAATGTAATAAACTTTCCCAATAAAAAAGAAAAACACACACAACACATTTGTTCAAAAGGGACTAAAACACAATAATTGGGGAAAAAAAAGAACAACTAAGAGAAACAAAAACAAACTCAAGAATGAATAAATAGTAAGAACAGAAACATAAGTGATTTGTTGGCAGAGATTCGTTTAACGAAAGAACGCTTCAACGGCAAAATTTCCCGGGTTCCTTGTCTCTCTTTCATGCGCGACAATTTCCATTTTCTCACGCTCCTAAAGGGTTAGTTTCTTAGTTAGGGTTTCGCATTTTTCCCAATTTCATTGCATTGATGAAATTTTGTGGATTTTGATTTTAGATGCGTAATTGAAGCGAATAATTGGAGTGTGTGTGAGTGATTTGGAGTGATAAGGTGAAAGATCTGGATAGTGTTTGAAAGAAGGAAGATGAGCGCTTCTAGGTTCATCAAGTGTGTTACTGTTGGGGATGGAGCTGTTGGTAAAACTTGTTTGCTTATTTCATACACCAGCAATACCTTCCCCACTGTGAGCCTTTTCATTTTCCCTTCTTCTTATTATGTTTATGTGTTATCAAATTGGACTTGATATAATCTTTTTCCTTTTCTCTTTTGGAATTCAAATTTCAGTTATTTGGATTTGTTTTTTGATCGTTTTTGGTTGGTGTTATGATTGTTGACTTCTAGCTATGAGAAATTCAGTTATAAATGTTGACATATGGTTAATAATGTTTGCGGAAATTTGAGTCGGTTTTCATTTTGTTTTAAAGAAACTTACATTTTGAGATGCAACAATTTACTCAATTTCACCTGTTAAGGTGAATAAGTGGGGAATCTGGGGTTCGAACCCTAGCTCCTACATACTGCAACGTACCTGCCAATTGATTTATGCTTACGAGACTGGGTTAAACATATTATTAGAATGTTCCAGGCTTTTAGATTGGATAATTTGTTTCCTTTGAAGTTTTTGCGCGAAAAGATGAGGATATCAGTGTTTTTGGTGCCTTGATTTTATTCACGTGCGTGCATGCAGTGTTGTGATCTTCCCTTTCCTTTTGTTTTTGTTTAAATAAAGTCTTCAGTTGTTTTGTATGTTTTTGAAGAGTATCAAAATTACGATGAATGATGTGGATAATAATAAAAAAATTGTGACAAAGGAAATAATTAGATTCTGGTACTAAATGTATCCTTCTACGTGTCATTAGATTCTGGCATTGTGGTCCAATGCTTTATTATCATATATGTGCGCTTGTTGAAAAAGATAGATGATTGTTATTTTTGCATCTTTTCACTTTGTTTGGAAACAGGATTATGTGCCAACTGTCTTTGACAATTTCAGTGCAAATGTGGTTGTGAATGGAAGCACTGTGAATCTGGGTTTGTGGGACACTGCAGGTATTGTTATAGATTTTTTTTCTTTTGTAAGTATACAATGTAGAGAGTGCTTTCTGGATTTTTTATTGTTTTTCTTGTGAAACAGGACAAGAGGATTATAACAGATTAAGACCTTTGAGTTATCGTGGTGCCGATGTTTTCATTCTCGCTTTCTCCCTCATAAGCAAGGCCAGTTATGAAAATGTTTCCAAAAAGGTACTCATCCCACTGTGTTTCAAATTTACGCTCCTTGTGTCTCATGATTTTAAAATGCATTTTGCGTATTCCCTTTTATATGAATGTGTGGTTTCTTTATAAACTGGAATGAATGATACACTGTTTATATTAATAAAAATTGATGATCAATTTCATATGTGCTGTCTCATTTCCAGTGGATTCCAGAGTTGAAGCATTATGCACCTGGTGTTCCCATTATTCTGGTTGGCACAAAGCTTGGTATGTCTATTTTTGGCCAATGTAACATCTGATATTGTAATTTCATGCATTAGCCAGTTGCTTCCTTCTAGTGTATTAATTAAGAAGGAAAATGTTAACAAGTGTCCCGAAGGCACATGTTAAGAAACCAAGTATAGAAATATATTTTTTTCAACACAAAACTCCTCTTCTATTTCTTTTTTTAATTCTATTTATGATATTAAGTACATTTTGTGCTATGAAATCATATGATCTTAAATATATGAAGTCCATGACCCATGATTGATAATTCTTTTTATGTTAATATTTTAAAGGATGAACAATCTTACTGAAGAGTAACTTCTTGCTTTCGGTAAAGGGGTGAACTCTGAAGGATTGTTTTACTAGTTCATCTTGTGCCTTTTTTCCTTTTCTTGTAAGCTTTCATTTCAATTCAGGGCTTGTTTGGATTGACACACATGAACTTATCTACCGGCATAAATACTTGTGAGATTACTTGGGTGAACTTATGAACACAACTTTGGCATGTTCATAAATTGTTTTCAGCTTACTTTCATATGCTCTCAAAGATAGCTTATGAAAGCTGCTTATAACTTAGAGGAAAACAATTTAACTTTATTTTATAGAAACAACTTATAAGTTGCAAGTTATGTTGTTTATCCAAACAGGGCCTTATTCTTCCGATGTTTTTCCAAACAGTTATGGTCATGTTTTTTGTTGGATATTACTCTTCATTCTTGTCTCTACATATATAT
>Ga0099826_10003035_pt1 | contig 11206 bp, 4 predicted proteins | sample Mtrugardesep15_FD_76830 | JGI IMG/M metagenome (GOLD analysis project Ga0099826, IMG submission 76830) | Root nodule microbial communities of legume samples collected from California, USA - M. trunc garden sep15 | ecosystem: Host-associated > Plants > Roots > Nodule | place: USA: California...
GACAACCGCTGATTATTTCTCAGTTTCATACAATAGCTAACATTAAATTAAGTATGGCTAAACTAAATCAAGAAATTTGAATTCAAATGGGTGATAAGTTTTAGGCTAAATTGCATTTTTGGTCCCTTAACTATTTAGGTAGTATCGGTTTGGTCCCTTAACTAAAATTTGATTTATTATGGTCTCTTAACTTCTCTATGTTACACATTTTGATCCTTTTCGTTAGTTTTAATTCAAAAACGTTAGGTTTTCTTTATCTTCTTGTCATTTTTTTCATCTTCATATCATCTCCATCAACATTCAACAACAAGAATCCCAGAAAAATTCCAGAAGAAAATGAAGAAAACTTAACGTTTTTGAATTAAAATTAATAGAAATGACCAAAATATATAATGGAGAGAAGTTAAATGACCAAAATAAATCAAATTTTAGTTATAGGACCAAACCGATACTAATTAAATAGTTAAGGGACCAAAAAGATAATTTAACCTAAGTTTTAACAATGATAATTATTCGAAAGAATTTAAATTCGATTTCTAAATAAAAATAATTTTTAGTCAAATTTTACTTATCTCTCGGTGAAAATTAAATTATCAGAGTTCTTTTCCTTTTAAAATCGAAGGGTTAGATAAAAAAAAAAAACATCTTTAAACTAATAAAAGCACATGTATTCTAAACGTGCTATTTTTCTCTCCTTAAACGTTTAAAATTTCAACTACATATTAACCTTTTGTTCATCTAAAAAAGAAACTGAGCTAATCTTTAACAAAAGTTTCTTCTTTTTACTAGCAGTTCATTGTTTATACTTTATTCTAACCTACATATTAATAAAGAAAAGGTGGTGGCGCATGTTGTATGAACGAGAGTCTCGTGCATTTAGGAAGATGAAGACCTTGTAATAAACGTGGCCAGGATTTTTCAACTAATGTAACTGTCGACAGCTGGCATGATGACATGGCACAGTGTAGACATCTCATTTCAAACCACGTGATCTTAACATCTTCATCCACATACAACCATTGCCATATCACATGTCTTTCTATCGTCGTTTTGCCCACTTGTGCAATATGACTGCGATAAGTGACAAAAAATTTCTCAAAAAATTTAATGATATCATATATTTATGCTTTGTTTGCAAGTTTAGAGGGAAAGAAGAGGAAGACTTGAGAAAAAAGGAAGAGTAAGTGGAAGAAATAGATGAAAATGAGAGGGGATGGTTTTGAGAGGTTAACTTTTGGGGAACTAAAAAATTGTATTAAAGGAGGGTTTATATGAATTCTTCAAATTTAATCTATGTTGTCATATTATTTTTAAAATTAAAAATATAGTAATAATATGCATTAATTTATCATTCTCTAAAAAACTACTATTTTAAAAAATTTGAAAGATTTTTCCATTTTCCCTCATATTTTTCACCCCTCAAAGTCTTCCCTTTCTCTCCACTCCAAACTCGCAAACAAAGTCTTAGAGTTAGTTAAATTGAAAGATGTTTTTTACCATCTCATTTAAAGAGAAAGTCTTTTATAGACACAACTTCAAATAAATATTATTACGAAACACTTACATAAAATTAACAAAATTAAACAAAAAGTATTTAGTTACATCAATTGATACCATTTAATTTTATTCTCTTTTAATATTTTTTTGTTTTATGTGTGTGTCCAAATATTTTTATTTGGGCTTATGTCTAAGTAAGTGTTCATCCACATTCAAGTTTTTTTTTTTTGAAGTAAACAAATCAATGCATTTCATTAACTAAAATGTGTCAAATACATGACGGTACATCATCATGAATATGGGGGTTAGTATTAGATGAGGCTACTTTCGCTAATTCATGAGCGACTCCATTAGCTCGTCTCATTAAACTCCACATGAGAGTTTTGGAAACTATTCTGAAACAACTATCTACATATATTATTAATACAACCAAATTCACTATTATCATATACACATGTATGAAAAGAGTCCATGACCCACTGAGAATCTAACACGAAGTCTACATTATCAAATTGAAGGTCTGATATCCCTTGTAGTATCGTATGTAACCCAACTGTTTCGCCTATTACAACATCACATAGGGGAGAAAATCAATCAGTTTTCGCAAGCACAAATTCACCAGCATAATCCCAAATACGCATTCCAATACCGACTTTATTAAGTGACGAGGAGAAAGAAACATCTATGTTACATTTATACCGACTTCTAGTTGGTTTTTCCCACTGAATCAACTCTTGTTGGTTTGGCTTCGGCGGATTCATGACACTAGTTACGCCACCGTCTCTTCTAATAGCTCGCACTAATCTCCAATCCTCAACCAATCCTGCGAGTTACGAGAAAACGAAATCGGAAGCAAACTGACTCAACCACCACATGTACAATCTAGCGAACCCAACACGGGGTGCGAAACCATATTGCAAAAGAAAGTAGTATATGAGCAGTCCTCTCTGCATCATTAGAGTAAGTGTTCCTTCATACAAAAAATGTGGGACATGAAGCTATCCGTCAACACGGATGCAAGTCCACCAATCCACCACTTATTGCGACAAAAACCCGACCACAACAAGTTCATGACCATGATTCGACCTGAAACAACCCATATCGTAAATTTATAGCCCTTTCGAGCATTACAATATGAAGTCCAGTCCAAAGTTGAAAGATTCACAACCCAACAACGTCAAACTAAATCAAACTCGAACCATAACCAGGGCCACCGAGACCACCACCACCACCACCACCACCACTAGTAGGCAAGTGGCGGCAGTCTGTAAACCAATAGAATTGACTACGACGGTTTTAAAAGACCAGATCCAGATCAAAATTGAGAAAGTGTAGATCAAAGCCGTTTTTTTCTTCAGAAACTCATCGAATTGGAACACATTTGGAATAAGAACCACCACCGAGAGCGAACCATCATCGAACGATAGCGAGAAACCAACAAGCAGATCTTGGATGATGAACTAGAACCGTCACATTTTGTGGTGAATCAAACGCACAAACACATTTTTAACAAACCAACAGTCACTAGCGGGAAGGACAGTGATGGAGGTTTAAGAACAAGAATGTACCACCACTAAGGACGACGGCGACACCTAGAGAAATAGACACTCGAAGGAGTTTTCGTGGCTACATGGTGGTTGAGAAATTTGGATTAAGGGTAGAAGGATATTCTTAAGGGTGGCGGTGTAAGGGTAGGTTGAAGAAAGAGGATATAACGTTTCCTTCATATATTTTGCAATTTCATATTGTAATAAACTATAATTATCTTGTTCAAAGAAATAAATTATACTTATATTTTTCATTGATACCATAATATAACAAATATAATATAAATTCTTATCTTTTTTGAATGACAACAAAATATAACATTTTTATATGCAAATTTGTTTATGGTATAATTTGAAGTGAAAAAGTCATCCCAAAAACAATGTATTATCTTTATATATATATATGTGTGTGTGTGTGTGTGTGTGTGTGTGTGTGTGTGCATACTTATTAACTTGGACTTTCATGTTTTTTTATTGATCTAAGTGAACAACCTCGTACGTTGAAACACTTAACTATGATCATATATCTTTTTTTTTAGGAAAACTATGATCACATATCTATTACACCATGTTTGGTTCAAGAGAAAAAGGGAAGAGAGAGTCAGGGACGAGAGAGATTGAAGAGAAATGACAATTTCTTCGGTTTGGTATATTGAAGAAGTTGAGAAGAGAGATTAAATATTGGTGGGTCCTACCACCTTTTTGTTTCTCTTCTAAGTAGTCGAGAAAGTGGCAAGAGAGTATTGTTTTTTTATTACTATCCATTTGTGCCCTTGGTTTTTTTAGGATGAAAAGAACACGGTCTCACACATCATCAACTGTGAATATTTTTCCTTTATAATTTGACAAGGTCCTTTTTGTCAATTTATAATATCATTCTATTTCTCTCTTCTCTATTTCTTTTCTCTTTCTCTTATTCCAAACAACCTATCAAATCTACTTTATTTCTCACATTTTTCTCTCTTCCCAGACTCTCTCTTACCTATTTCTCTTCCTAACCAAACACACCCATAAAGAACTTATGGCCGGGAAAAAACAATATTCTTAATATTGACACCTAATAATTGTTAGAAACCCCGTCCTTAATGCATTCCCCGTACGTTGTGCTAACTTTAGTCTTAGGCTTATTCAACTTCAGATGACTTTGTCCATGTTTGACATGACCCAAAATTGACATATGCACTTCAATAGAGATGTGAGTGAGGGAGAGATGCAAATAATTGAGAACGTGGAATGACAAAAGCCAAAGGAAGGCATATAACGTCGAAACAAAGCTTTTCAATGATTCTTCCTACATTATTGATAGGGTGGGTTACATATTATTGAAATTGAGATTGGAGATCAATATCAAACTACTATTAATCAATTATTACACACCACTATTTATTGAATTGAAACAAAAACGATAATTAAAGTTAGGAAACTATATTACAAGTACATACATATCCACTACCACCTACTTGTGTGCATGAAACTCAATGAATGATCATTTCAACCACCTTAAAGGGAAATACATGTCTTTATTACCAAAATGAAAATGAATGGCAACAAGCCTTCACTACGTTTTCCCTTATTGTCATCTTAATTATCGAATGATTGAAATCACGTTCATTTATTTTTCACTAAAATAGAAAGACAATACTATAAATGATTTAATTAATAATAAAAATAATTACATACAAATGGAAGTCAATCAAACAACAAATCGTTAACCCTTTATAGATGACAAAACTAATCCTTTTAAACATAAAATCCATGAATCTAAGATATAACATTGATATGCATGACCATTTGAATTCTTTTTAGAATGTTAACAACCTTTAATGTTAAGAAATCAAAAGTGTCAAACATAAATAATATAAAAACATGTTGATATCCATAATAATTTTTTTTAAGGATTATTTATTTGTTTCTTAACAAGTGTTCTTAGAGTATTTGGTCGCATGATTGTTTTGCTTATTACCCTTTGGTAAGAAAAAGTAGTTCAAATTTATATATCATCAATCAATTATAATTTTCAAATTATTAAAGATATTTAAATTATTAGTAAAAAAAAAAGTATTTAAGATATTTGAATTTAATTATAATATTTTTTTAAGACAACTAGCTAATATATTTTGAAACTTATACGATTGATTGTGATTGTTCGATAATGTAAATTTCGTTTGCACACATAGAGTATCAAATTAATTTTTTTTAAAATAAATGATAATTAAAAGAGAAAACTAATTTTAGAGACAGTAACTAGTGTTTTTTAGGTAGGACAAAAACAAAACGTAAAGTTCTTGTGTGTCATAATTCAAACATGTGCTATACTTTCAAATTTAAAATACAATTAAAACTATTTTAAATTTAATTAAAAGATTTAATTTATATGATCCAAAAGGACAAAAAAATACTTATAAAATAATATAAACCCTCAATTTTTTACAAACTCTAATCGTAGGGGTTTACGTGAAAGTGGAAAAAGAACCTTGTATGCACCAATGAAAGTATTGAAAGTCTCATGCTCAATAATGTGATATTGTGAGAAAGGTGTTTATAATTATAATTATTCTTGACAAGGTTGAGTTAGACTCAAAATAAGATGAATGATAATAAAACTTATTTAAGATTCATTCTGTCGCATACTATATACAAGATAAATGCCCATAACTGGTAAGAGGCTCCTTTGTAAATATTGGAGTATGTAGATTCTACTTTCCTATAATGAAATATAAATAGTATTTAAAAAGTTTATGTATGTGATCCAAAATTTAAACTATATCTATCAACTTTTTAAATATTATTTTTGTTTATATTTCATTATGGAGAGTAACCTCCAAGTTATGTAAAGTGTATTTTCTTTTTCATGTGCTGCATGCATGGTGTTGCTTTTACTCATCTCATTCTGATGATGATTGCAAGTTTATAAACACCACACCTCGCTTGCAAGGGTAAACTATATTTCTTTTATCTATTTTAATATAAGAAAGGCTAAAAAAGCTATATATCTTGTGGTGTATGATAACATCCAAGCCACAAGCGTCTCATATTTATTATTTGCTGTTCATGTTTAGTTTTAGGGAAATGCTAACGGATGTCTTTGAGTATTGGTTAAGATATGAAAAAGGAAATTATATAATAGTTAATGTATTGAAATTGTGTAATTAATTGATAATAATGTCAAAAACAGTATCTTTTTATAGTAATAATTCCTTTTTATAGTAAGCTTAACCGGTGCCCCGAGACACTGGTTAGCAGGACGCTTAGTTTTATTATTTGACTAAGCTTTTTTTGTTTACAATTTGACTAAGCTTTTAATTTTGAATAATGGCCTAAAATTCATATATTATGCTTTAATATACGGTTTAATGGAATCGTATTAAAAAAATGTGTACTCCACGTGACATGTATTTTGTGTGACACTCCTTTCCCCTACAAGCATACATGTCTTAAGGAGCATTGCTATGCTTGGTTTCATGCCAACCATGTTAAAATTAATTAATGTTTTAGGCCCATCATTTTTAAATTTGAGTTTTCTTCTTTTGTATATAACTTTCAAAGCTTTTCACCTCCATTTAATTTTGAGATTTTTTTTTTCCGGCAGATGATATGATATTATCATTAATGACGTAACAATAGCACGGCGATATATATGATTATAGAGTTTTTTTTTTTCATGATAAATCTTAACACATCCGTCCACATTATATCTCTTGGTTGGATGTTTATACTTCAACTTAGAGGTACTCAGTTCGAGACCAATGTAGAAGAGAAAAATAACGAATTCCAACTAACGTATATTCCTTAAAAAAAAAACACATAAATCGTATTTATAATTTTTGGCCATTTGAATTCTCAATTGTATTTACCACGTGTCTTTAAGGATTTTTTTCTTTGACAAAGTCCTTAATAAAAATGTTAACAAGGTCATTCAATTTGCACAAATCGATCAACTTCATCTTCAAATTAATTGAAATAGCCAAAACGTTCTTGAATTTTATAAACGTCTATCAAATTAATCCCTCCATCAAATCACACGGTTAATGGTGGTATTTAAGCGTTAACGTGGATTGTCAACTCATGTCTCAGGTGTCATGTATTCATAGATCAAGTTGATCAGAAATTTGGATTTTTTTTAAACGAAAGTCATTATGAATTGTTTTATTTTCAAATCGATCCCTAAATTATTCATTAAAAATCAAGTTGATCTATGAATTATGTCACTCACTGTCAAATCGATCCTTAAATTATTTATCTTAACTATCAAACTAATCCTTTAATTATTTATCTTAACTATCATTAATTTTGTGTGACCATCAATAATCCTTGGAATATTATTTATATGAACTATCTACTAAGATTTTCATCAATAACTCATATATTTTAGTTGATATTTTAGATTTTCACCGTGTCTTTCTCTCATGCTGCTAGCCACAGTTGTACGTGGTTTATAATAGGGTATGATTATGGATGTAGAAAACTAAGAATTTGTAATGTTCAACACATTTGCATGAAGATTGAGGAGGGTTACGTTCAACATGGATGTAATTTTATTTCGAACATGCAAAGGTTATGAATAAGAGATAAACACATTCTTTTAGTTTTTAGCATTTATATAACAATATCAGTGATCAATTTGATAGTTAAGAATTTAAGATAAATATTTCAGGGATCAATTTGATAACGAGTGACATAATTCAAGAACTATTTTGATTTTTAATGAGTAATTCAATAATCGATTTGACAATATAACAATTTGTAATGACTTTCATTTAAAAAAAGTAAATAAATACTTCAAAAAATTTGATCAATTTCGTTTATGAATACGTGACATCTGAGTTAACAATCTACGTAAACGCTTAACGTCACACATCATCACCATTAATGAGCCAACCTCACAGAAGGACTAAATTGTTTTTTTTTTTTACAAAAAAAGACTAAATTGATTGAAATATATCAAATTCAAGAGTGTATTGAATAAAATTGATCGATAAGTGTAAATTGAAGGATAAAAAAAGTCTATTCACTCCATACATGGCATACAACAGTGTTTGATGAATGGATTAATGCGTCACAATTTTTATATCTATTAAAAAAAAGAACTATTTGTGTTTTTTTTTTTTTACATAATTACTGTAAATGAATAAAATTTTAACGTTAAAAAATAAATCTAAATAAATTTATTTTTAATTAAAAGAGTTTTGGGAAAAAAAAACACCCACGTTAGTTTTCTCCGATTGAGAATTTCTCAAAATCATAACACTGAAAAATTGAAACCCTAACGCCGCCGCACAGCTCACAGAGCCTCCGTCTCCGATCACCGTCAGCCGTCACACAACCGCCGTTCATCAGATGGCATTGCGAGGAGTTTGGCAACTGAAGAAGCTTGTTGTTAGCTTTAGCGATTGGGGTGGAAGTAGCAAAGGCATTAGGTAAAAATGAAACAATCCCTTTACATTCTTCAATTTTCATTCTCAATTTCATTGGTTTATGCTTTCTTAAACCCTAAAGTTTTCATTTTTTTATTTGGGTATTTGAGTTTGTTGAATTATTGTGGTTTTATGCTTCAATTTTCTTGCTTTTATTCAAAGAGTGGTATATGTCCCAACCCACGCACATAATGATTGAGATTGATCAGTGTTACTGATAGTGGATCGCGGAAAATAGCGGGTTGTTTGAATTCTGTGACATTGCAATGCTATATCCGTTATTTGACTATATTTTGTACTGAATTGTGTAACAATAGCGATTTGTTCAAATTCTGTTATCTGTAACAATAGTTTACTAAGATTGATTGCAGTCTTATATGGTTGTTTTTGTTTTACTAGTTACGAGGTTTCTATCAGAATAAACTTGAATTACTGTGCTTGTTTCTAGTTCTAATTTCTAAATGTCTAGGTGATATGATAGCATAGGTTAATAACTGAACTTCATGTATTGAGTTTCAAAACCTATTCTTTTCAAACCTACACTGACGCTTAAATGTCGACACTGGTAAGTAATTTGATGAAGTGATATAATTGAACGTAATTACAAGTGTCAGTGTCGCCTTTGATCAGAAGTCGGTGCTACAAAGCTTCAGACTAAGAAAATTTTATGAATTATAATATTGGTGATTTTTTTTTTTTATAGAGCAAATTGAAACTCCATTGCTAGGACCAAAATGGTCTTCTAAACATCTATGAAAATAGTTTCTTTTTTCCCAAACCATTTAAAATCTGAATGGACCCATCTTTTAGTTGCTTTGACTGAGAGGGGCGTTGAATAAAATGGTCAAGAACAATTCTGCTGTGGCAACAGTTCTACACTCCGAATCCGATGCAGAAAATTTTTAGAAACTGTTTTTATGGTTTGAGGACAATGCTAATAATGGCATTGTAGTTGGATTGTATTTTTCTTGTTGCCTGATTGGCTGTGACTTCAGGTTACTTCAAAGCAAAACCTTTTAACAATCAAGTCTGAGAGAAGGTTTAAATTTAATCTAAGTTTTGATAACCACTATGCTCCTTCTGCTGGTTTTTGCATTTCAACTTGTACTTTAGGCCTGGAACAAAATGCTATGAATAATCATTTTCATATTCTCTCCTGTTTTGAATAGGAGATTGTTGTTCTTAGTTTTAAATATTTGATAGGCCATTTATGGAGTCACATTTGCCCGCGTAATAAGGTTTAGGGTCTAGGAGTCAATCATTGAAAAAACGCATATTCGTGATTTAGGAGTCATGGATATTTAGTTTCTGCATTTCTTGCATTCAAATCAATCTCTGCTTGTTGCTACTTCTGAATGTCTAGGTAATATGATAGCATAGCTTAATAACTGAACTTCATATTGATTTGAGTTTCAACATATTCGCTTCAGACTGATAAAGTTTTATGAATTGCAAAATTGTTGCCTTTTTATTTGGTTTTGCTGACTTCTTAGAGCAAGTTGCGACTCCATTGCTAGAACCAAAATAACGTTCTAAACATTTATGAAAATAGTTTTTGCTGAAGCCACTTGAAACCTGAATGGACCCATCTTTCGGTTGCTTTGACTATCAGAGGCGTTGAAAAAAAATGGTCCAGAACAATTCTGATGTGGCAACGGTTCTACAAGTCGCCATGTAATTACACTCCGAATCTGATGCATATTTTTTTTAAAAAAAAAACTGTTTTTATGGTTTAAGAACAATGCTGAGAATGATGTTGTAGATGGCCTGTATTTTTCCTTTTGCCTGATTGGCTGTGACTTCATGTCACTTCAAAATCACAACCTTTTAACAATTAAGTTTGAGAGAAGGTTTAAATTTAATCTAAGTTATGATAACCACAAAGCCACTTCTGATTGTCTTTAAATTTTACCTAGTACTAAAGGCTTGGAAGTTGGAATAATATGCTATGGATAATTTTTTTTTTCATATTCTCACCTGTTTTGAATAGGGGATTCTTACTTTTAGTTTTAAATATTTGATAGGGCATTTATGGAGTCGCATTTGCCAGCGTTTAAGGAAGCGAACCCTCAGTTAGAGGTGGACACTGAAATGATTCGTGGTCAGCATCCACATCTAAAGGCTTTTTACAGTAAGATTCTTAGGCTCACTCGTAACTTTGTCTCTAAGAATTTTTTTCGTAATTGTAATTAACGATTCTCTTGTGGAAAACAGAGAACCATAATGACCGAGTGGTGTGTGTGAAGAATATGGATCCGGAAGAAATACTTCTGCATGCAACCAGGCTAAGGAATGCACTGGGAAGAAAAGTAATTAAGCTGAGGACAAGACATGTTACCAAACACCCTAGCGTGCAAGGTACATGGACAACTGCTTTGAAATATTAGGATGGAAAAAAGAAAGTTAACGTAGTAGTGCTAAGTCAATCCTTTTCTCTGGTCAGTTAATCAAATATCTGTGAACTGGTGAGCTTAAGTTCTCATCTTGTTTGGTGCTTAGCCTTTTAAGTGTTTGATTGATTAACAATCAGCTGATTGTGGCTAAGAAACCGAGTTTGTGTACTCCGTTATATATTGTTAGATTGTAATAATAGCTATCAGATTCATCAGAGTTCTGAAATTATTTTGCCTTTGTACGTTTTTTTATCTTCGTCAGAGAACCATGCTATACTTTACTCACCAAAGAAAAATAATTCAGTTACTATATATTAATCAACAAAAAGGTAGAAACTATATAATGGAATATGTA
>Ga0099826_10003036_pt1 | contig 11205 bp, 7 predicted proteins | sample Mtrugardesep15_FD_76830 | JGI IMG/M metagenome (GOLD analysis project Ga0099826, IMG submission 76830) | Root nodule microbial communities of legume samples collected from California, USA - M. trunc garden sep15 | ecosystem: Host-associated > Plants > Roots > Nodule | place: USA: California...
GGAGAGTATGGTAACTCGGATTGGATGGCACTTGATTCATCTTCCATTAACACAATGCTTTTAGGGCCTTTAAATGACGAACCTGAAGAAATGTGGGAAGGTAAGTTGTAAACCATTTTAATAAATGTGGAAACTGCTGGTAGGCTAACCAGGTAGAAAATGTCAGTAACTAACATGTTTTCATCTGTTTGTAGGGTTTGACGATGATGAGATTTTCAGTAGTCTGAAAGATGATGAGGATGTGAATTCTGGAGACAAGTTCGAAAACCATTAGCGGAGGATGAAAGGAACCATGCTTGCTGACAGCTTCCAATTGTAGGTTCGACATGTTTCAATTGTTTCCCCCAAATACGGGTTGTTATGTGTTGATCTTAAAAATAGAGGGAAACTAGGGTGGAGTTTACTGGACATGTGAGAGGAACCAAGTTATTGTTGATGTATTAGTTGGTATGATATGGAAGGTTTTTGTACAGTATTTGATAGTTTTGTAGTATTTCTTACACTACTAGAGTTCACAACTTTTGCAAACTGGAACCTCCATTTTTATTTTTATTTGCTAAGATTGTTCCTTTTATGAATTGTTGAAAGCTTATTTGATTTAGAATCTTTGTGACAAACATTAAAAAACTTTTTTTTTTTGAAGAAGACAAACATTAAAAAACATGAGTTAAGAGACATGAAAAACTGAAGTAGAAATTGCCTCTTTTGGCCAAATGGTGTTTGAGAGCTTTGAAAAACCATAACAAACACAGTAAGATGATCTCGTATTGTACTTTGCATTGCATTGATGATATTCTAATATGGATTTGCTTCCTGACAGGAGAAGTTTATACAACAATAATAAAAACAATATATATACAAATCGAACAAAATATGTAGCGTAGGCTTTGTTGAGTCAGTCAACTACCTACCCTACCGGCCACCGGAAAGTGAAAGAGACGAATCATATCCACCCGCCGACGACCATGTATTTGCGCTTTCAAAGAATGGCGACATTGGATACATTCCCTCAAACTGACGACCACCACCACCCTTTTTCACACCAAAAACATCAAGTTCCGGCAACGGCAACTCCCCCTCCAAGTACCTAACCACCTGCTTCATTGTAGGCCTCCGCTCCGGCGAATCTTCAGAACACAACAACCCCACCTTAATCACCAATAAAACCTCCACCTCATCATAAACCCCACCCAACTTAGGATCCACAATCTCCAAAGCCGCCCCTAACCTTAACCTATCCCAAACCCAATCCACCAAAACAAGCTCCTCAGGCAATGCTTTAGGCTCAATAGGTCTTCTCCCACAAACCACTTCCAACAACAATGCCCCAAACGCAAACACATCAGAACTCGTTGTTGGTTTCCCTGTTCTCGTTAACTCGGGTGCTAAATACCCCAAAGTTCCCACTACCCTCGTCGTGCTTGGATTCTCACCATGATCGTAAAGCTTAGCCAAACCAAAATCACCTAATCTTGCATTCATCTCAGAATCCAAAAGAACATTCCCTGCTTTCACATCTCTGTGAATCACTGTTTGTTCCCATTCCTCATGCAAATAAACAAGCCCTGAAGCCACACCTTTTATGATCCTAAACCTTTCTTCCCACCTCAATATTGCTCTTGGTTGTTCAAATATATACTTATCTAAACTCCCATTTTCCATGAAATCGTACACTAAGATTAAATCATTTCGTTTCCGACACCAACCTAGTAACTGTACTAGGTTCCTGTGACGAAGTTTACCAATGGTTTCAATTTCTGAGATAAACTCTTGCAGCCCTTGTCTTGATTCTTGAGAGATTTGTTTCACAGCTATTTCAGTTTTGGAATCTGGTAACACTCCTTTGTAAACTTTACCAAAACCACCAAACCCAAGAAGGTTCTTGTCCTTGAACCCTCTTGTAGCTTGCTTCAGTTCTTTGTAAGGAAATCTATGTGGTCCTACTTCTAGTTCCCAAGCTTCTATAACATCATTGTTTTTCATCTTCAAGTAAAAAGCTAAACCAGTTATTAAAACTATCAGAATCACAAATGAAATAGTAAGACCCAAGATTAAGGCCTTTCGAGGTCGAGTATTGTGTGAAGAGAGTGAAGGAAGATTTTTCAAAGACAAAGTTTTGGATTCTCCATTGACTTTGAAGCTCCAACCCAATATATAGTGTGAGCTAGAGAGTAACCCTGTTGAAGAAGAAAACCCAACATACATAGTTTCTTTGAAAATTGATGTTAGATCTACTTGATATGATAAGATTGGTGAACTTGGTTTTGATGAAGTTGGTGAGAGTCTAACTTCTACAATGCTCCTTGAGGAATCATAGTCGATCCATGCTTGAATCACACTACCACTCTTCAAGTTGAGGTCTTGAACTTGTTTATTCATTGACCCATCAGGAAAAAAACATGCTTTAACTGATTTGTTTGATACCATGTTGTTAAGATTAATACCAACATGATTGTCATTGATGTCGTTGAATTCGAAATCTTGGACAGTATCGAATTCAACTGCGAATAAGTGGTTTGAAAAGTTTCCTAAATCATGTGGGTTGAGCAGGCCTAGATACTGACTAGGATAACCATTGGAGAGTGTTTTGGAAGGTGAAATGGTGAAGGCAAAGCCATGTCCTCCTAGTTTTGGATATTGAGGGACTATTGCAAAAGCAAAAGAAGTTGAGAAGGAGAAAACTTTGGTGGTGGTTTTGTTCTTGAAGTGGATTGGATTTGAATAAAAAGCATGACCAAGTACTCTTTCAGTGTCATTTGTTAAACGAATTATGCCTTTGTGTTTAATCACTGCACCTCCATTTAAGGTTATGTTGGTAGCAGCTTCATTGAATCCAGCATAGAAAAACTCATCTTGCTGAGAATGAGATTGTATGGTATTTGAGGCTAGAAGGATCATGATGCAAAGAAGACAAAGATATGTTTTTGCCATGACAGAGTTAAAGTTGAGGTTGAGGATGTTGTTGTTATTGGTTCAATGTTTATTATGTTTGTTAATATGACACAGCAGAGGAATGGTTTAAAATTGGAAATCACATGGTAGTAGCATGTTGTTTGTATATAGTATTATTTGTTTGTGTAAAGATGACTGTATTGACTTGATTGAGCAACCAGAGAGAGTGCGGTGTGCTTTACAGCTTGTAGTTTGTGGGTTGGAAACTGAAACGTGGTTGTTGCTTGTTTCTTTAATTTCACACGTGGGTGTGTACTGTGTAGTTTCCTACTCCATTTTAAATGCCAATATTTTTAAAAGATTGTCGACTCTATTAAACTTTTATATGAAGAATGTTAATCGGTGTCTCAGACGCATTGGTCAACCATCTACTATGGTTCCAAGAACTAAGTTTTTATATTTAACTATCTACTATCAATTTCGTTCATATATTTTAGCAACTTACTATCAATATCTATCTACTTATCGATTTTTTTTGTTGTTGAAGGAACTACTTATATTTAGAATGCATAATATGACTAAAAGTGTTGATGAACTAATTGGGTGGTCAACATGCATGCATACATTGCTTTCTTATTTATTATTATGATGATTTGAGATCACGTTTTTTTTCTTTCCTATCATCTTTTGTTGGACACTACTTTCTCCACCCGACATCAGTTCAGAAATGTGCATTTAGAAAAATCAGTAAATTTTGCACGTCCTTATGTGTACTTTTTTGGTGTGGCCGATGTTTGAATCTCATACCTTACGTATATTATATATTGTTTTTATCAACTGAGTTAAGCTCACGAAGTCTCCTGATGTATACATTGTCCCTACCAATTAAGCTAAACTCAGACTCCTGATGTGTACTTTGATATAATTTATGTGGTCTAATTGTGTACTTTAATATAATTTATGTGGTCTAAATGTACATTTTGAGACACGAGTATATTTTAGTAGTGAAGATAGAAGATAAAAATGAAAAGCAACGCTTAAGTTGTTCATAAAAGTTATTTAGTTGTATAAATATTATTTCTCTTTGAAAAAACACGTAGGAGAAACTTATCTATACACGATTGTAGTTAAATTACTACATAGTTGTATTGATTACTTGATTTGGTTGATTTAGACAACTTTTCATTACTGATTTAAAAAAAATTCGTTGTCTAAATGTTTATTTTTTTATTGGAGAACAATAGCATATCACATATCGTTTCGTTGTAGTAGTTAAATTCTGTCAATAAAGAATAAAATAGAGAAAAAAAATATTTGTAATATCTAAACTTCAGCCTCTCATGCTGTTGTCCTTTTTCCATACAAATTATTCTCCACTATTTGTCTCGTCTGGCTGAATTTGGATAGTATATCATGTGTCTAGTGGTTATTTCTTTTATAATAAATAAATAAATATACACTGATTTCTTTATTTCTCTTTTTTAATATTTAAATTCAACTAATACTGCCATATAGTGGAACCTTGATTGGTTTAATAATTTTGTTTGATCAGCCATGACTTCTGCATGTTTTAGTTAGGTTTTTTTTCAAATATGATTAAATTAGTGAGTGAGGGATAACCTTGACGCAACTGGTAAAGTTGTTGTCATGTGACTGAAAGGTCACGGGTTCAAGTCCTGAAAACAACCTTTAGTGTAAAACAGGTAAGGCTGCGTACAATACACCAAATGATAGGACTCTTTTCTAGATCCCGTATATGCGGAAGCTTTATTGCACCAGATTGTTTTTTTTTTTTTATGATTGAATAAGTGAGTCAAGAATTAGCATCTCAAGCATTTGTGTGTCTGTGTACAGTTTTCCAAGTGAGACAATTATTTATTTATTTATTTATTTTTTTATAGGGAAAGTGAGACAATCTTCACCTTAATATGTAGGTAAAGTAACATATACTGCTATGGATATGTTTGACTTTTGGGAATATACTGTGAATTTTGATTATCATGTCAAATAAGGAAAACCGACTTTTAGGTGATGAAATAGGTTTTCAAGCACTAGTAACATTTCCTTTTTAAAAGCTGTGGTTATTTTATTGAAAGTCAAATTTATGTATGCAGCCATTTCTTCAAGGGAACTCACTGCAAAATTTTACATTCTATTTTTGAAGGGAATAGTGATCTCTTTGAATTTTTTTGGAACTCATTAGCATCACACAAATTAAGATCATTATGATTATCAATTTATCATACAAACTTGCAAAGAATTAAAGCTAAATATAAACAGTGTATTGTTACTTTATCATGCATGCAAATAATTAAAGCTAACATACTACTACTTTTATCTTTTGCAATCAATAGATTGTCTAGATACTCTCAATAGGATATACATAAAGCTAACACTTTGTTTGGAATTAAAGAAAAGTTGATGAGGAATTGGGAGAGGAGAGAATGCACACAAACCCTTTTTTTGATTGGTTTAAAAAGATGTGTGAAGGATGAAAAAAATAGGACCCACAAAAAGATTTTCTCTCCATTTTTCTTTTGTTTACAATTTTGCCAATTTTTAAAATTATTTTATCAATTTTTTAGAAGATATTTATGTCTTTTTATTCATATCATTGACACTGTTTATTCTTATCTCTTTCAATCCAATCAAACAAGAGAAAAGAAAGTTTTTTATCATTCTTTTCTTTCATTTTCTTCACAGACTCATCATCATTTAATTAGGATAATGACATATTAAATAATAGAATCTAGAAAGAAAGAAGAAATAAGGGTATAATAGGTAGAAAGAGAAAGACACCAAATTTAATTAAACATTGTACATATAACAAAATTACATAGGAAGACACTCCAAAAAGAAAAATAATAATAAAATTATCTCAAACTTGGAATCTTTTCCTTCCACCTAATAACATTGAGAATGTTACAAGCACGTGCCATCACAACTTCTAGTAGTTGCATCGAAGTTTGAGGCATTTGAATCAAGAACAAGAACTTGTAATGCCTGCACAAAAAAACAACCCAAGATTTTTTTAGTCCCAAGTTTTTTATTTGAACCAAACATAATAGTAACATTAATTAAGGTAGATGCAATTACAAACCTCCAAGATGATTGGAGAAACTAGAATTTTCCTGTCTTAATAGCATCTTGATTAGCATCACCAAGAGCAGCACCTTCCAAATACTTGTCTGCCAATTGGACTCTCTTGACATTCTCTTGTTCTGAGACAAGCATGTTACCATACTCCAACAGTTTTTCTAGTGTCATCTTTGGCTGCTCAAACACTGGTGGTCCTTCCTTTGAGTTCACAAGCTTCTTTCCAATTGTTTCAATACCAACTCCAGAAACCCACTTCCTCACTTCATCATCGTACACTCTAGCCCTCAATGCACCGAAGAAATCTGCAATAATAATAGCTCATCAATAAGACAGACTGACGACAAACAGATAGACAGACAGACAGATAGATAGGTACCGATGGATTGGCCAGGGAAGGTGTCAACAATCTTGACAATGTCATCTTTTGCGATATTGTCATGGCGGAAAATTCCAACGCAGACACCAATACGGTCTTCTCTTGTAGGAGCCCAGTAGAACTTCTCCATACGACCATCACGGATGAGAGGAGCATAAAGTGTTGAGAAATCGTTACCGGTGACAATGATGGGCACACGAGCGTTGTCTTCCTTGTTGTACATACCAGGGAGTTGGACATTGGTGGGGTTATCAGCAATGTTCATGAGTGTGGCATTCACCATCTGGTTGTTGACAGTGTATTGTGTGGTTCCACCCATACGACCTGCTCCTGCATCGAGATCGTTGATGAACAAACAACACATCTTTCCCTTCCTGATAATGTCAGAGGCTTCACGGTATCTCTGTCTGATCAACTTTGCTGGCTCTCCTGCATTTCCACTTTCAAGCTCTCCAGCACTCATCATGATGGGGCTGTAACACAATTTCAACATCAAATTAGGTAGAAGATTATGTTACACAACATATTCTATATACTGAGCATGCGTGGAAGAGATTCTTTGGTCTTGCTTCATGAAATAAGCACTTGAAATAGGTCATGTTTGCATAAAAAGTTTACTAAGAGCTTATAGCATAAGCATTGATCATATAAGTGCTTATGCATAAGCTATTTCTATAAAAAAAGATAAAATAAATTCAAATAAGCCATAAACTGCTTTTTATACACTATCTTGGAGTGCTTATCAGGAAATAAAAACTTATAGACGACGTTCATTTTCATAAGCTCTCCTAAATAGTCTTGCAAATAAATTAATCGAAACATGCCCGTAATGGTCGAAAGAACTTATAAAAGTAGTTTATGATATGTCCATAAACTGTATTCAACTAATTTTCATAAGTTCTTCCAAATAGTTTATAGTCGTAAGTTGATCTTAGCTTTTGCATAGTTTATTCCTATGATAGTAGAGACAATTTATACATGAAATCTCATAATGTTTTATTTAGTAATCACTTGTTGGATTTCAAAGTTGTAAGGTTTAAGAATTTAAATCATAATTTATACAAGAAAGCATGTTATGCATGGAATTGGTTAGTGTAATAAGAACTCACTTGATTCCCATCTTAGCAAAGACAAGCTCGGCTTGGAAAGATTTTCCTTGTCCTTTTCCTCCCCAGACACCAAGAATGAGTGGAACCTATAAAAACAAAATGAAGATATTGAATATGCATCTCAATTCTGCTAAAGTTATAGCTTAGTTTATAGAGAAATCATGAGTCAAATTTACATACCTTGATGTTTGGTAGGGTCAAGAAATTCTTGGTGATGTGAACAACAAGCTTGTCCATAAAAGCAGGAGCAATGTAAAATCCATCCATAGTGTTGTCAAAGTTGTACCTAAAACATTTACAAACCATATATATTAATAAAATCATGGGCAAATTAAGAGTATTTGGTTTTGAATTAACAAAATGTGTAGCAAGTCACTCACTGTTTAAGTCCAGTACTAAGGTACTCATAAGAACTCATGACGGCATAATGAGTTCCAGCATCTTGTGGTGCTTGGAAAACTGAATCAACCATACCCTTTCCTCTTGTGATGTCTTGTTGGTCATCTGAAATATCATAGGCCAAACCCCTCCATCTGTCTCCGTCGGTCTGTTTACTCTCATCGATCTCTTTAGCAGCAAAAACTTTGAAGCTTCCTGAGGAAACTTTTGTGTTTGGAAGTCTAGCGGTAAGCTTCTTCAAGCTTGTGCCGAAGAAAGCTGAATTAGAAACTGTTGGTCCAGCTACTACTGAGCCATTCAAGCTCATCTGCAACATCGCACCACTTCGCATTATTACAAGTTCAACTCTTACAAATTACAGTTACCTCCCCTTCTTTTTACTAACTTATCTATTCTAAATCATTTTTTTATAACGAAAAAAAAATTAGGTGAAAAAATCTAATGGATCAAGATAGAACTTGTATCGAATCAAAAATCTAAGATACAAGTTTCGTCGTGATACACTAGACTAACTCCTTGAAATTTATTACTCCTATATATCTTTTTTAGCTTTACATGATTTCTATATTCGGATCCGTTTGAATAAACAATTTAATTGAGTGTTTATAGCATAAGTGATTATCATACAAGTGTTTATGTATAAACTATCTATTAACAGAATAATAAAGTAAATTCAAACTGTTTTTATACAACTTATAAGTTATTTTCATAAGCATTCTTGTAAAGCTTGTGAAAATAATCTGAAAAACATCTACGAATATGTCTTAAACTACTATAAGCTCTCACAAATGATTGGTCACTAAATAAGCTTATATAAGTTGATTCAAACGGCCTTGAATAAGTTATATCTATCATGCTTCAAATTATATCAAAGTAGGAGTGTAAGACAAACTAATCACCCTTCTAATATAGTATCTATAAATGGATCATTACATCACACAACAACATTCTGTGCTATATAATCATGCATATCAATGATTAAGTATCACTATATATCAGCCAAATATCATGCAGTAATGTATATATAGTAGTACTAGTAGTAATAAAATTTAAGTCACATGATTTGGAGCATTTAATTATTGACCAACACACATATGTGAATATGAACTATATAATAAACATGCATACTATATAGTATTTAATTATACAAGTGAAAGTAACATACTGGAGTTTTGACAGCTCCTACAGTGGAAACTGAAGCAGCCATGGATACTGCACTGATTGGTGTTGCACAAAAGAGAAAGGTAGTTGAAATTGAATCAAATTATTCTGTGCAAATTTGTGATCAAATTGAGGGATTTATATTAGCTGATTAATTGATAGGGTGTAACAATAGGATTGGTCATTGAAACCATAACGTCCACACAATGAAGATTACCAAGCTGCCACGTGGCAATCATAGAGTTGCTACATTTCTCATTCACTCTTAAGCAATGACCTTGAGGTTGGTATTGAAGGTATTTCCAGCTCCACAAGTATTAAGGAGAGTTTATTACCACACAAGACTTGGATAGGACTCATCTCATCTCATCTTTATTCTAAATATTCAAGCATTGGTTACTCTCATTTTACACTAAAAATTAAAACATCAATGTCTTTTATTGGTGAGTGGCCAATCATAATATTGCTATTTTAAATGGATCATTATCACTTCTATTTTCAACCTATCACATTGGTTTTTCAATTTAGATTACATTATTACATACAAATCTATAATTTTATTTCATATAAGTCAGACAATTATTTTATTTTGTTGGATAAACAATCATATAATATGTGAGATATTATCATTATAGCCGCCAAATAAATTAAATTTGCAAATACATCCTCAAGTATGTTTTTAGTTAATCGTTTTAGTTATTAGATGTGTTTTGTTAATCATTTTGATCCTCATATATGTTTTTTGTAAATCAATTTAGTACATAAAATTGTAAAGAAACACTTGAAAATGTATCTGCAGTTTTAATACGCCCAAAAATTATAATGACAACGTCTTACCCATTATCGGACTAAAACGGTTGTTTACCCATCAACAGATTCAGTGTTTATGTTTTTGTGAAATTTGGTTCGAGTATTTTCAGGTAGGAAAAAATTGGGCATGCATAATTATTGAATAAAGTTATAGAAACTGTAAATTAATTTTGAAAGTTCAAGATAATCTCATAATTTAAAAGGGATTGGACCCATCAGTCTCTGTCTCTATCCTATTACATTTTGCATGTTGGCCTAGGAACTCATAACTTTCATCATACTGCAATTAAAGGAAATTCAGAACTTTCCTATTTTAGTTAACCAGTGCCCATTAAAAAAGTAAAAATAATTTTTTTTTTTTTATAAAAAACATCAACATTTTGACTTTCATAAAGTTGAACATTCTACTTTTCACCACTTCTCCATGCAAAGTTTTTACATTAGTTTTTGTTAACGTGTCCCAGGACACTAGTTAACAATTCCCTAAAAGTAACGCTGACAAAAAAAAAAGAATTATTTCCCCCAACTAAGCTTCTTTTTTTTGTCTTCCCCAACTAAGCCTTATAATTAACGGGTTGGATTAGCTTATCTAAATTATTTATTAACATAAATTTTGTGAAATTGTTTTGAGAAAATTTATGAAAACAACTTTTGACTTAAACTATTATCAGTTTATTTTCGTAAATTCTTTAAGAAAGTTGTTGAAAACAGATTATAGTTTATAAGAAAACAATTCAACATCATTTTCTCTTTTGTTATAAAAATACACATAAACACTAATTATGATAAACAATTGTGTTATCAACTGCAAATAAGTTGTTTAACTAAACAAACCTATGAATATTACTCTCAAAACAATGTATTCCACTTTAATTTATAATGATGGGAAACACTCTATAGTTAATAAAGTTAGTTTTATAAAATGTCATATCTTTTGACATTTTATAACATTTCTTAAACATCACTTATTTTAAAACAGAGGGGAAGCAAGAACTAAGAGCATCACATACTTTATTAGAATTTCAAAGTATGATTTAAAAGTTTTTCATTTAACAAAAATTTTGAAATCATCATAGCACAAAAACTTGACATGTCATTTTTTTTAGTTTTCATTGCTGTGATTAATTTTTGTGGGAGAACATGTGAAACACTGTTGGAATAAAGGGTGTTTCAGACTGGATTTTTTTCATACGCATGAGTTAGGAATTGAACCTCAGACCACATGTTTAAGGACACTGTTGGAACAAAGGGTGTTTCACAATTTTACCACTTAAGTTTTGATGATAACAAGGTATTAAAATTATCAATTGGATATGCTAAAAGTTTATTCAAGTGTACATGACCATTATCAAAGATTTA
>Ga0099826_10003037_pt1 | contig 11203 bp, 4 predicted proteins | sample Mtrugardesep15_FD_76830 | JGI IMG/M metagenome (GOLD analysis project Ga0099826, IMG submission 76830) | Root nodule microbial communities of legume samples collected from California, USA - M. trunc garden sep15 | ecosystem: Host-associated > Plants > Roots > Nodule | place: USA: California...
GGGGAGTGTAATTTACTCTATATTTTAACATAAGAGGGGAGGGGAGTGTAATTCAAGTATCTTTGAGGGGAGGGGAGTGTAATTTACTCATATTGTATTGAAAAGTGAAATGAGTCAATTATTTTAGGACAATATTTTTACAAGAGGCTCACTTATTAAGGGACGAAGAAAGTATTTATTAGTATATTCTTATTTATTTTCCGTATCTTTATACAATCAATGATAGGGAAATTCTTTGATGGTCACAACCCCAAATAAAAAACTTTTAAACACATTCACATCAAATGAAAAAATTAAAACAAAAATAATATAATCACATCAATCAACATCATCTAGTTTTATTCTCGTTTAATTTTTTTTGTTTGATGTGAATGTGCTCAAATATTTTTCATTTAAAGTTGTGTCCATGGAATAGTTTCTCACATTGATAAATACAATGAGGGGAACATAAACTAATTCTCTATATAAACATTACTTTGTAGATACAATATTAACTATCAACAAATTTAATAATACCATCAACATTCTAAAATTCCCATTATTTAGTCAAGGAGCTATATATTTAGGGAGAAAAAAAAAATCTAAATTATCCTTAAAAAAAGATGAAGAAAATCTGAATTTGTCCAAAAAAAGGAAAATCCAAATTTTATCAAAATAGTAAAATATATCAGGAAATAACGGGTTTGATAAAAGTTACAACTTACAAGACGTTAATTTTAATGCAACTCTTTGGCATATCAAATGATATCATCTAAATTCATTTTTAAGGATTTGATACGGATCTTGATAGCAACTAGTGATTTCTTCAACCAATATATTTTCTGTCAAATTAACAATATGTTTTATGAGCACATAATAATGATTCATGCCTTCAATTTTTTTTCATTAGTTATAATTTTTTTAGGCTTAATTGATTCATTGATCACTTAACTTAATTGTTTATTTTAAAGTGATTTCTTAATTAAAAAAACGTTTCAAAGTGGTCTGCTAAGTTTCTTGCCTTTATATGTTATATATGATTCTCTTTGTTAACACTTTAACCTTAAATATTTAATATGGGCTAAAATTAAAAGTGATCCACCGTATACTTTATTAATTTTTTAGTTTAAGCAATTTGTTCTTTTTAAAAATAAAAATAAAAAGATCGTTGGATCGTGTAGCTCTATTATATCTTACCGTGAACCATCAATATCTAATTTTTTCCTCTTTTCTTCATCTTCTTACTCATCTTCATCATAATCATCTTCATCGCGTTCAATAATCCTACCCAGAAAAAAAAAATCAACATCAACAATCAAAATGAAATCACCAAAAATAATCATCAACAATCTTTATCTTCAACCTCATACCCAAAATAAACAAAATATAATATGCATCACAACGGGATAGAAATTCAACAAATCTCTCCCGTTTTCCAAATCCCTTAAGTATGAAATATGCTTTTTTGATTGATGCGATTTCATATGAACATCTTTAAATAAAAAATGTGATTTCAGTTTAAATAGACTAACAACTAATAGATCAATGAAATTAAACTCTTTTTTTTACATTTAACATGAATTTTTAAAAGAACTTGCCTATAGATTATTTTTATTTTTTTGACAAAATAGATTATATTATACGATGATGAAGACTAAAAACTAATAGGTCAATGTTATGTTATTGTTTTGGTCCAAGAGTGTTACTACTTCAAAATACTAATTATTAGTGAAAGTATACATACTTGGTACAGTTGATATCGCGAGTAATCTGGTAGGGTGTTTGAATACCACATAAGGCAAAGAGTGCAGCACAATGAACAACATTCACATCCTTTAAAGTAGCAAAATCTCTCAAGCATTCACAAGTTTCTAGACGATCATCATAGTCGACGGCGTCATCGATAACTTTCTGCACTGCTTCACAACAATATGGGGAAGCAACTGAAATTGAACCTAGAAGAAAACCATAGCATGGATCAAGAGTATAAACAATAAAGCCAAATCTATCAGCTTCTGCTATAGGTGCAACAACAATGCACAACGCCAAAACGAGACATGCAACCTTCATCCCTGCCTATTGTTTTCTATAAAGGAAAAATCAAAGCACAAATTAAAATATGTCTTTGTTTGGAATATTTTTCTTTGTTAATTTGTTTGCTGAGCTTAAAGTGATTATGAGGGTTTATATAGAAGATAAGATAAGAAAATTGTGATTTTGGACATTCTCAAATAACAACTAAAAAATCAACAAAGACGAATATAAGATAAGATATGAATTGGTATGTTGATGTTAAGGAGGGACCATGAGTATTGAGTAGAGTGCTCTATCATGATTGGCTGGTAGTTGGTGTAATTATGGCCATTTAACTCCTATATCTGTCGATAATAATTTTGTTAGTTGTTAGTACTTAGTACCCCATGGTTGATTTGGTACTCGTATATTGTAGACACAATTTATCCAAATTTAAATTTATTTAAAAATAAATTAATATAAAAAATATATGACATTGAAAAACTAGATGGTATATACATATCTAATCAAACTTTAAAGTACTTGAGTGTTCACCTTTTTCCTCAACTCCTTGTTTAAACGATTTTAATCATTGTTACTTAACTCATTTGATATTTATGTATGCGGGGAATCAACAAATTCTATTTTGCATTGTTCCCAAAAATTTGATTTTAGTCCCAAATCATTACTTGGTTCACATTAGCATACTTTAACAAAAAAAATTATGAATCGATCCTATGTAAACAAAAAATTTGGTTTTTGAAATATAAAGTATGAAACTGATTCGCAATTATGATGAATCGATTCATTTCTCAACATATCATATGATGAATGATTCATCATTCACCTCAATAAGATTATTCTTCATTATATTGATAACCTGTGCGCCGCACGGGTCTTATGAACTTAACTAAAAATAATAAGTTTGAACCGTTTTTTTAGAGAGTTGAACCATAGAAGGAGAATTATAAGTTCAAATATTAATATGTTCCATATTAATTGTAAAGGTGTTTAGTGTGCATAAAAAAAAATTGGTCTCCATGCGGCTTAATAAGAGATTCAAAAATTGAGTATGGTGTTTTGAGACATAAAAAGAAAGCATACTAAAATACAGCATGTCATTTCCGTTGATAATCATTTCCTCCTCTTGTATTAATTCTTTAGCTATTAAACATCTCCATTCATCATAAAAAGTCTAGGGAATCATCATCACCCTTTTAGTGAGATGCTTTGATGTCCAAGGATATCATGACTCCATGAGTGCTTAAGAATCCCCAATGGCAATATGATCTTTAACTCTAACTCTTGTATCCTTGAGTTGAAAATAGTAAACAAAGTTAAAAGGAAGGCAAAAAAAAACCCCACAACAAAAAACCAAAATAAAATAAATGAGATCAAAAACATCAAATTCACAATATAAGCATGAATATTGTTTGAGAAATTGAAGTATGTATTTTAGTTACAAATCAAACCAAGTAACAATCTAAACATAAGATTTAGGCATTTAGTTTCTTATCTAGGATTGCAAACACATCCAATGAGTTGCACTAATTGTTAAACTATTATGATTGAATTACAAAAGTCCACATTGAAGAAATTATTACTATAAAGAATATAAAGCATTATGATGAAAAACTAACTAACTACCTTCTTAAAGATGGCTAAAGTTGAAACTGAAATAACCAAACAACTAAAATAATTTGGAAACTTTTCCAACATACACATCAAGAGGCATAGAACAATATCTTTAGATTTCTTGATAGGAGACAGAAGAAATTACCTTAAGTTCATACTGGTGGAGTATTCACAGGGGGTAATGCGGAATATGTGCGGGCCCCCTCAAATGGAAAAAATCCATCAACAATAAAAGCTTTGCAAGAAGCATAACAATTAGAGACATGACAGAGTTCTACAAATACATTAACAACTTTATGGCTTTATAGAAAGAGTTCTACAAAGACTTGTGGAAAACAAAATCTATAAAAAAAAAGCTTTATAACTTTTTTACAAACCTCAAAAATGATTAGAAAGTCCAACAAATTTCAATAAAATGAAGGATAATTCATAAAACAGGAAGAGACATGACATGAATATTTTATGCAAACTGTTATAATTGAATTAGTGCAGATATCTTAAACAATAAAAGTACTAAGGAAGTTCATAAGCTACTTGTTAGGAACCATAACTTCCATGAAGTCTTCAAGTAAAGCACATACCACTATAACCACTAAATCAGCAAGCACATGTTGATTAGAACATTATCAACACCATTGTTTACACTACCATTCTTTCGAATAAACATTGACCAACATTAAGAGCATGATAAATAACACCCTGCCACAACAAAATTAAAATAGATATTGCGTGGAAAAAGGACTACGAAGCCAAACTATAATATTTATTTTTCCAATCGACCAACAATATCCGAAGATTCATTCACATGAGTAATTGCAGTAACAAAATTAAGAAATAAAAAATGACAATTTTTCAGAGAGAAACAAAGCGGAATCAAAGTGCATCATAATGGATTAACTTAATCCTATTTATCAGGTTTATAAATAGGAATAGCTACTGCCTCCTTACATTGTTTTATTTTATAATTTTTATCAATGTGCAGACACAAAAAAAGAAAAGACACACACTCTATTGAAACAAATGAAAACATATTTACCAGTGAAGAGTTCGAATGCATCAGGTGTTGCTCTCTTCTCTGTAGCTTGAAAAATTTGACTTCTTCTTGCTAAATATGTTCCTGGATCAACTACAATAGGCTTGAATCTGTCACTCCTGCATGTGCAATTGAATAAAAACATATGAAGACAATTTGCAAATTCTTCATCCAAAATTTCAACAGCAAGCAAAATCAAATGAAGGCAAGCCACCAAATTTATTCATCTATGTATCTATAGCAAGCAAAATATAACGAATCATTAATCAATCATTATCTCACGGTTCTCACAGCGGTTTTGGGTGAAGTGGCGGAATTAGAAATTGAATGGTGGAGAAGCTTCTGACAGCGACACTGGCGCAATGAAGAGCGAATCTGACGCGGTGATTAAAGACGGTGGTGCAACTCCGGCGCGGTGAAGAGCGTATTCCGACGCGGTGGTCAACGACGGTGGTGCACAGGGGCGGTTTCCATCAATAACATGAGGTAGCCCTTGCTACCCCATTTTTTTTTTTTACTTTTTTACTTAGTCGGTGTCTATTTATATTTACCTACCCTAAATAATAATTATTGAGTTATTCCAAACAAGTTTGACATGTCGAAAATTAACATAAATAATAAAATGAAAAAAATATTCTATCATTGATAGATTTTTACAACTATAGAGAAGAAATTTCAACAATAGTAAGAAACAAATGAAATGGATAATAAGTTCTTACAAATAACCTATTGTTTAAATTGAAAAGACATTAATAATCTTTTTATTAAACATATTATAGATAAAATTGACTTCTTAAAACATGTTTTGCCCAACTGTTTTAAATATTTGCTGTCAATTTTTATTTCATTTGTTGTTGCTTGAATTCACATTTCATATAAGTAAGAATTATTGCGATTTTTACGAGTTGGTTAACTTTCATATTAAATTTGTTTTTAGTATCTATAACACTCGCAATTTTTAAGTTAAGTTCCGAACATTTTGTTTAATTTTAATCTTTAATTTTTTATTATAGAGATTAATGCAAGACTAAAATCACTTTTTTTTTTGTAAAATTATAAAAAGATGAGACAAAAATTGAATGATTTTTTTTAAGGACTAAACCTATACAATTATAATTTATGGGACTAAAATTTATTTTATCCTTAAATATTATATCGTGGTTTTATTTTTATTTTGTTTATATTTAGCCCCCGCGTAGAATTTTTGCTAACTTCGTCGCTGTGAGCGGACGCAACGATGTCAATACTCATGTCCCACTATAATTCGACGATATAAACAAATGGAAAACACATTAGTGGCTTATACTTGATTCATAACTTGAAAATTAACGGGATATTATATTTTTAAAAGAGCTGAGCAGGTACTGATTCAACTATATTATCAAGCCTAAGTAATTTTGGCAAATGAACTAGTACACACAGATTAATATGGCAACCAACAATGAGAAGTTAATCATCCTAATAATGATAATCTGTAGTTAGGAAAGCCATCAAAATCATCATGTTCCAGAATGTTGCTCGTGAAAATTAAGCATAAAATAACTATCAGGGAGACCTACAATAATCTTATCAATGCAACTAGAAAAAAGAGACAAAAATCATGGATATCCGACAGGCCAAAAGAGTTACGGTGATCAACCAAAGGTATTTTTGAAACACATTGCTTTTGACAACTAATTAATCTTGAATGTGTACATTAGAGCATCCATAACAATCAGATAATAACAATTTCATTTGATGTACAAATCTAAATGCAGCAAGGCATTCATGTATTTATAATGTATACATTCCCGATTAAAGGGGTCTCTAGATTACATCTTAACGGATCTTATGTAGTTATGTGTCGGTTCTATGCAATTAAATAGCACCAAACCTATCATTATTTTACAACAAAATCTATTCATGTATTCATTATTCATTAATATTGTTAAAAACAAAATCTATCATTTTTTTTTACAACAAAACCTATCATTTGTTTGTTAGATTTATTGCTCGTATTTTTTATTTTAGATAAAGTATAAACTATGAACAGTTTTCTTTTATTACATAAACTATGAACAGTTAAACTAAGAGAACTAATATAAAGCATGTCGTAAATAAAGTATATACTATGAACAGTTAAATTAATTGGAAGGTAAAAAAGAAAGGTAAGAAACAAGGCACTTTATTAAAAAACAATAGCATTCACAACTGTAAAAACAAATTATTCCACAATGTACCACCCTAATTATTTATATGTTCGTATTTTCCTGAATTTTCTTTGCCAAGTTGTTGAAAACAAGTTGAAACTTGGGCTCTAAATCATCAACTTTGTCAATTTTGTCACGCACTTCCTCGTACAGTTCAGGATTACTGATTTGATATCCATGCATCAAGGAGTTGAATGTCAATTTATATTCTTTATATATGTTATACAGATCTTGCATTCTTGTTTCGACACCTCTTGGATCAATTCTTACAGCCTCGGGGTTGTCCAACAATTTACAAAACTCATCACCGCAATCCTTAATATTTGCCGTATAGGCGGAAAGACGTTGATGGAGTTGAAACTTCACCTGACGAAGTTGAATCATCGACTCTAGTCTATCAATTCCTGCACAGATTTCCTGGTATTCTTCAATGTCAAATTTTTGTCTAGTCTCATCATCAGTGAATTGAGATCCCTTTAGTGTGAAGGAGTTAAATCTCAATTTGAAATCTGTAAAATGTTTATTCAGATCTTCCAATTTTGCTGTGTCACCTGCTGTACCCAATCTTATAGCCTTGAAATCATTCAGCAGCTTTAAAAACTCGTTGCACTTTTCCTTCATAGCCAATACAGTTATTATCAAGTAAATAATTCATTTTAGTTCATTGTAACAACAGTTAAATAAATAAACAAATAAATAAAAAGCAAATTGAATGAAAAAGGAAGAGGAGAAACATACCATTGGATTTTGATTGAGAGTTGAATTGCAACGGCAGAAGTGAAGTGAAGATAGAGTTGGGAGGCTATATATAAAAGGATGGGAACCCTAGTTTTTTTTTTGTTGGAAAATAGTAGAAGTGTCAAAACGGGTTATCATGATGTTTAGGGCTAGTCCTGACGAGTTTTGGTCTTTATCGGATCAGGCCAAAAAGTTCTATTCAAATATGGGCTCTAAAATTATTATCTGATCCTGACACATTACGGGCTAAACGGGCTAGTCCTAATTTATTTTCAATTTTTGAAAACATTATAAAAGTGCCACAAAATTTCTTATAAGCACTATTTTTTATTTATCCAAAAAATATAATAAATAATAAAACAAAAGAAAAAAACATGAATGTTTTGAAGTGGCGCAACCACATAAAAGTTTACCGACTTTCATCTTACGATCTATTCAAAATTTACCATTCATTTTTTTTTTTACAAATGATTTACCATTCATAAAAACTTGAACTTCTATTACTAGAATATTACTAGTTACTGGTCTAATAAAACTAAACTCCACCAAATTGCTTAAAATATCCTTGGTTAGACTCTTATCACTAATTTAATGGATTTCATGGTTAATTTGCTATTTGATTATAAGAAAAACAAATGTATTATGTCAAAAAAAAAAAAAACATAAGGAGGCACCTCTATTATCAAAGTATGAAAAGAGAAAAAAAAGTATCGGTATAATCCAAAGAATAAAAGAAACCTTACGATAACTAATTCAAAATTGATAAATATTTATTTGACATTTAAAATTATTGCAACAAAATTTTGATAATATATAAGGAAATAAACATCTAAGCAGAACAAATGAAAGAAACATCCCTTCAAAACTTTGAAAAAGAAAAAAAATCCTTTCAAAAAAAAATGAAAGAAACATTGATAAATTTAGTTATTTTTTCCTGTTGTTTGATAAATGAAAATGTAACATCATCTCTCTTTTTTTTTCTTATATGCCACAAAACATAGTAAAATAAAATCCAAACACTACACAATTACTTCACTTAAACCTCTCTTTTACTCATACACCCATATTCTCTTAATTCTTCAAAAACTCTAATTCTATAATAACTTCAAGAAATTATCCCTCACTCTTAAATTGTCCAAAATATCCTTTATTCCACAATTTCTAATAAAAATCAACTAACCCATCAAATCAACCCCATTAAATAAAAGTAGCAATCAAACAATTCATAAATAATAATATCTAAAAATCGGGATGTTACAAAGGTGCCAACGGAGGGGGGAAGATGTGTGGTGTTGGAACACGGAGGAAAGTGAAAGATTTTCGGTGAAATCGTCTTATAATTTGGTGTATGACTTGTTGATTTTGAATGTGCTTTTAAGTAATTCGGAAGAGATGGTGTTTGCGTCCATTTGGAAAAGCGCGGCGCCCTGTAAGATTGTGGTATTCTCTTGAAAACTTCTTCTAGATCGTATTTCCACTAGGGCCAACTTAGCAAGGAGAAATGTTTTCCTGCAGGGTGCTTTCATGAATTGCATTTTTCGTGGTAGGGGTGAGGAAAGTTCCGCTCATATTTTCTTGAATTGTGATGTTGTGATGAAGGTGTGGGAAAAGGTGTTCCGGTGGCTCGATTTCAACTTCTTAATTGCTCATAATTTATTCGTGCATTTTGAATGCAGGAGTGGGGAGGTGTGAAATAAGAAGTTGTGAGGGTTATTGGTTAAGTTTGCATGCGGTTATATGGATGTTGTGGAAGATTAGAAATGAGACAATCTTCAACGGTACGACAAGGGGGCGGATGACATTGTGGATGACGTCAAATTTACATATTGGCAATGGAGCTTGAATAGAGTAAAGATCACTTCTTGTCTCTTTTATGAGTGGTGTTGGAACCCAAAAGATTGTCTTTTGAGATAGTTTTTATTGCTTTCTTTTTGGGTTACCGCATATTTACGGTGTCCGTTATAGCTCTTTTCTCTAGCTTTGTTGTTCTTCTTGTGCGGTGTAACTTTTAATAATAGGATGTTCAAAAAAAAAATTCATAGTCTACTGTTTTTGGAGTAGTTAACTCTATGGTTTGTAGGCCTAGATACGATTTATCATCAGTTGAATTTATTGAAATTGAATGTTTTGTCTACTGTTTTTGCATTGCAAACTTTTATTTGTGTTTATGTGTTTTAAATCAACGTGACTGGCATATATAATTATACAGGATAACCAGATTAGAAAAGATTTGAAATCGAAGGCTATCAAGCAAACAGATTCATAAGAAGAGTCTGGGATACCATTCTTGGATCACAAGGAGAGTCTGGGATATCCGCATTGAACCAAGAGCAACCACACAAGTGAGTTGGTGATATGAATATGATTTTCTTTAGCATGTGGAAAGAGATATACAAGGAATCTCTTCAAATATTTCTAGTCTTCCTTTGTTTAATTTTGGAATCACGATAATTGTTTTTTGAATATTAAATTTCGATGATAAGAGCATGTAACTGGAAGAAGGGAAACACTGCTTAGTACGGGAGGGAATCAACGAAAACAAACAAATTACACAGCCACCACCCATGATTTCTCTCTTGTCGTCAATTTTCGTTGCTTTTCCTCCGTACTAAATAGCATAGCTGTTGGAAGAATTGTAATTGAGGAAGCCCACGGTTCTTAATACGGAAATTGAATTGCTATATTTGATTTAATTTACAACTATGGAGTAGTATTTGAATCATCACTTGGAAATTCACATGGATCAAATCATTATTGGCATTGCATATAAACACAACAAATATGAGGAACTGAAGCAAATCCACTTTACTTTGGTGAATGGAATTTGGTTTGAGAAGAATGTTTGGAATTAATTTGGCTTATGGTGGAAGTTTTCTCATCAAGAAATTGTTTTGAAATTATTGTAAGGCATGCATCAAAAACAAAAAAGAAAGTTTATATTGTTTACACTGTAATGCATGCTGCAAATAGTCAGTACACACAAAGCCAATCTATCAACTAGGTTTAAATTCTGTTCATAAAATACCATATGTACAAATCATACAATCATTTTCTCTAAAAGAATTTACTTAATACATAAGAAATATCAAATGAAGAAACTTATTACTAATATCTAGTATTGACTGTGTGAATTTGAGAAGTTGCAAAAGCTAGCATTTTGCTCCTTCAAATTCAGTAAATAATATACTTTATTCAGAAACTCGTATATCCTGCACCGAAAGTAAAGGTTACGGTACAATTTAATTAATACTACTATTATTTTTCTCTGTTTGAAAAATTTCATTTAACATAAATATTCACCTGTCCATATTATGTTGCTAAATTCCAAGTGCCGAAACTTGTCGTGATTTCTTCATTTTCGATCGCTGCATCGGTGTAATTAAGTGCTCGCTGTAGCTTCTTTGGATTGAACACCTCAACCTCAGCCATATATGTGGCAGTCACGGGTCTATGGTCTGAAAATTTAAGTTCATTCCTTTTGTAACTCAGTAATCTCATTCCATTTCCATATGATAGAATACGATCGCACCTGAAAGGCAATTACAATTACTAAAAAGAAAATTCATTTACAAATAATCATGTATAGTATAATCACGCATATACACGAACACAAACA
>Ga0099826_10003039_pt1 | contig 11201 bp, 6 predicted proteins | sample Mtrugardesep15_FD_76830 | JGI IMG/M metagenome (GOLD analysis project Ga0099826, IMG submission 76830) | Root nodule microbial communities of legume samples collected from California, USA - M. trunc garden sep15 | ecosystem: Host-associated > Plants > Roots > Nodule | place: USA: California...
AAAAGAAAGTGAGAGGAAAGATTGTTAAAGGAAAGAAAGTAAGAAGAAAGTGCATAGAAAGTGAGATGATTGTTTGTGTGTTTGGTATGAGTGAAAGTGAGTAGAAAATGAAAGGAAAGAAAGAGTTATTTTTAGTGAATGACATTATTGTCCTTACATAAAAATGATATATGTTAATCCAATAAACCACGCCTTTTTTTTTAATATACAAATGCAATAAGACTCGTATATAAATATCTATATATATAAATAAAATATATTACATTTTTTTCATTAAAAAAAAATATATACACTTTTTTATTATATTTTATTGAATGTATTGTTGATAAAGAGAAGTGGCTTAAAAAATAATAGAGTGGAGACATTTAAGTCATTTCATGCTTTCCAGGGGAAACATTTTGCATGCGGGACCCACAGAAAAGTTTTTTTCCTTGCTTGTATTTGACCAAACCAAACTGTGGAAGCACAAAAATCTAGAATCTTTCCTTGCTGCAAGCTTTCCATCCTTAGACAATCAGCAGTTCCAAACACACCCTTAGGATGAGAAGGAACAAAAAAAATGGAATAACTCAAATCTTTTGAGGTAATGTCAGGTTTAAATGTTAATTTTCATAAAAGTTCATTGGTTGGAGTGAATGCCAATTATTGATTGCAAGAGGTTGTCTCGGTTATGAACCGTCGAGTTTGACGACTACCCTTCTTGTATTTGGATCCCCCTATAGAGGGATGCACGACGATTGAAATTTTAGGATTTGTTGCTTAATTGAATTAGGGTCATACTATTAAGGTGGAAAAAAATAAGAATTTATCTTTAGATGGGTAGCTAGTTTTGGTTCCCCTTAAGTCTCATGTCTTCTTTACTTCTTTGCACTTTTTCCTTCTTCAAGATTCCCTCAAATATTATTTCATCTAATAAATCTTTTTTAAATTGTTTTGTTTTGGGTGGGGGTAGGGGTGAGGATCATATGAAAGTTTCTTAGATTGACTGGGAGATTTTTTGTTTGGGAAAGAAGCATGGAGGCTTAAAGGTAAGCCAAATAAGGGAGTACAATACTGCTTTTCTAGAAAAATGGTGTTAGTGGATACAGGGGGTTTATGGTTTAGAGTGTTGTTGATTCGTCAAAAACTAAAGGGGGTCGTGTGAAGGACAGTGGTAAAGACGTGTCTGTTTGCTGGAAGGAGTTACTTAGTGTGTATCCGTAACGAAGCGGGCTTAGAGGTGGAAGGCTGGTTTCATGAGAATATTCGGAGGGAGATTGGTAATGGGGAGAACACTTTTTTTAATGGACTGGTGTTTAAGGGTTTTGCCTTTAAGAGATAAGTTTTAGAGGTTGTTTGATTTGTCTGAAAATAAATGGTTGACAGTGGCAGACATGTTCACTATAGAGTAGGGGAGGAGCTGATGGAGGAGTGTATGATTTTACTTCAAAATGTGTCATTGCAAATTGATTATGAGGATTACTGATGTTGAAATATGGACCCTTCAATAGGGTATTCAGTTCATGGTGCATATTGTTTCCTTACTAGTCAGGAACCACAACTTTTTTACAGCAGTATCATAATTTACGTGGCATATAGGTGTCCTTATGAAGGTGTCTTTGTTTGTTTGGCAACGTTTCAGAAATAGATTACCCATAAATGATAATTTATTTAAACGTGACATAATCACTTCGAACAAGTTTTGTGTGATTGATTGTGGGGCTCATGAATCAACAAATTATTTATTCTTGACTTGTAATATTTTTTTCTCTTGTCATCTTGTTCGATTGGCTTGGATTTCATCGATTGATCCATCTGAAGTTGCAGATCAATTTGTTCAGTTTGATAGCTTGGCAGGGTTTTCAAAATCATGACGGTCTATAATGCACTTAGTTTGGTTCTCTTGTGCATTTTTTTTTATAAAAAGATCGAAACAATATGAATTTTAGTAATAATAAAAGAGGCTCTAATTATCATCTCTTGGACAAAATTAAGCTATGTTCATATTGTTGGCCGATAATAAATTTTTTATTTGCTTATATTCCATTTGATTATCATAGTTAGTGTCATAACCCTTTTGTTTGTTTAGACATAGGTTAATTTCTGCTTTTGTATTTTGTTTCGGTTGTTACTTTTTTAAGACTTTGGTATTCTTCGGTATATTTTTTGTTAGATTGTATGTTTTTTTTTTCTTTTCATATATTCCATTTTACCTTGTTAAAAAAAAATGTCAAATTAGATGTCATGTCAATGTTGTGGAACGATATTTAGTTAATTTTGCTCTTACCTCCGTCGAAGAGTGACCTTCTTGTATTTAAGTGTCTAATATTATGAGTTTCCAATAAAAAAATAGACGAATATCTTTTTTTTAATATCATATATGAACTCATTTTACCATTGTACATTCCCCACGTCCCACTATTGGGAAACTTGAATAAATCCTATCTACATTAATCAACCACACCCCTCAACATAATTCATCTCATGCCTGAAAATAAAGACAAAACATCTTCCTTCGAAAAAAAAAGACAAAACATCTAACTAATTCAATCTGCTGCTTCCCATTATTGCACACAACAAGTTTCTTTTTTGATTCAGGAAAATAAATCAAAACCACCAATTATTATCCTATAAAAAAATAAAAAATATAAGAGTAACCAGCTTTGCAATTAACACTTCTATAATTTATTTCTCACATGCTATGTAATTTATTGAAGCAGTTGAAGAAAGAAATGCAATAAACAACCGACATGTGTATACTAGCAGATGACTTTTTTACATCCATCCTTAAAGTCTTTTGTTATTATATACACTATCACTTTCCTTTATACACAAGGAAAGCTTTCTTTTGTAGGGCAGAGGGGTTGCAATGATGAACTCATTCTAGACAATATAATGGAAAAAGAACTATTTAGCATGTTGAGTGTTAGGAACATTGTCTACTACACGGATAGGGACAATTGGTATTAAGTCCCACCATTCCTTCAACCTTCTATTCCCAGTTCCTGATGACTTGCCTGTCTTCAATGTCATGGTGAAACTTTGCACAATGAGACCCATTAAGAAGAATTTGAATGGAATTACTGCCAATAAGAATGCTAATCCACCCATTGCCACCATCACTGCATTTGCATGCTGCCATAAAATCAAGAACTTGTGTCTATCAAAAAGTTGAAAAAATATGGATGTGCATTATTTCTTTTCATTTGAATATTATCCAAGTCTACTAACCACAAAGTGCATTAATATTTTCATATAAAGTTATCCATTTCAAAGAAGACTTCGAGAACTCCTACACTTTCGACCTTTTGAGTCTGTTATGAGACTACTTAGTTTATATATGTTGTAATCATGCATTTGTCTCTAAAATAAGACTTCGAGAATTCCCACACTTTCGACCTTTTGAGTCTGTTATGAAACTAATCTTCAATTTCGAATTTAGTCACACTAGAAGCTCATAGCCCTTTTCCAAAAGTGTGTTGATAAGTGACTTGCACACTATTATTATGTGATATAAATCTCACTAAATAATAAATGTTGTCCATTTTTTTTCCACTGAATAGCATGTTACTAATAATCCTATCTTAAAAAGAATAGTTTTGTAATCATTCATTATATAAGTGTTTAAATTCTCACGAAGATCTTGATAACTTAAAGGAAAAAAAATCTAACAAGAAATTATACCTTGTCAGCCTTGGAAATAAGTATAGACCATATCTTTAACATTGCTATGTTTGCTATCTGCATCATCTCATGAACAGTGTACAATCCATGTTGAGCTGAGATAATGCTATCCATTGTAGATTTATCGGAAGCCATATTAGATCTATCTATTACTATCTCATTGCATTTCTCATTAAGCCTTTTCTCTCTTGCCTTAAGCATCTTTATTATCACCCAAACCAAGAAAGCTGCAGCTGTCTTTCCAACCCATTCCCTGCATTGTCTACCTCATGTTAATTATGTACATTCATGCAAGTCTGACAAAACTCACCCGTTGATGGTGTAATACGCAATATAATAGATACATATAAGCAAAATAAAAATTATAGAAAGAAAGAGAATAAGAACTTACATATAGGTGATTATTAAGGATGCAGCAAGAACAGCAATAGTAACCATTGGTTTTTCCCATTTGAAGATTTCTTGTAACCAAGGGACCACATTTTTGAGTGGCTTTAGTAGTTCCTGTACAATAAAATCAGTAACCAATGGTCAAGTCACAATTCCAAACACAGCATGGTATCCGATTCACAGAAGAACAGCGAATTATAATACATCCTAACCTAGACACTTTTTTAGGCAAACCATAACATTCAACACTAATTTGTTGGTGTTCGAAAGAAAAAAAAGAGTCTGTGACCACTATTGCGGTCGCAACGTCAGAGTGGTTCTATATGTTTCCGACTGCTCAATTTTCAGCAACATCATAAATCGCTATGACCGGAAACCTTGGTGTTGACTTAAATTGAGGACATTATCAAATTAAGGGTATGTATGAGTTTTTTTTAGTTAAAGCCTTACCATTAAAACCAGAACACTGTCGGTCACCCCTTCCTCCTTTAATTCTTCAGTGGTAGCTTTGGCGACGAGAACTTTCTTTTCTTCCTCCCTAGATTGTTTAATAGCAGACTCCAACGAGGGACTATCATCTATAACATCGACACTTTTGTCTACTTGACTAACCTCTTCTACCATCGAATTGGAAACTACTGGTCCGGCAAGGTTCATACTCTTGAGGATAGAACTTGCACTACATGGCTGTCCACTATTAACCTTTCTGAGGCTATCTGGAAGCTCCTCAAGCACATAATCACCCTTTGGTATTTCATTATATAAGGAAAATATTAAGAATTTTGTTGGGACAGGAGGTGATATTCTTAGCATTTCTCTTGCTGCATGTAGCCTTATGATTCCCAGTATTGTCCTAGCATGCATCTCCCATGTTTGTATTGGGCAGGTTATGTTGTACTTTGATAGAAATTGATGGAGAAACATTATTTCCCTTATCAATGCAAGCCAATGGTCACGTCTTGTTGAACTTGTAAGCTCTGGAAACTCCAGCACGAAGCCCTCTGATCTGGAAAATTCAGAAGAAAAATCTATTCATTCTATCGAAATTTTTTATCTGAAATAATGTTGTATAAGTTTGCAGTTAGAGTTTAAACTTCGGTTAATTTCATGAATTCTTAAAAGCCGAACAACAATAAGTAACATATTTTGTGCATATTTTATGCTTACCTGATAATTTAGCGTGCATATTTAACATGTATAACTCTAGAAAACATATGGACATGATAGAAACTTCTATGCTATAATGTCGTGTACTTACAAATCAGTTGAATCGATAACTATGGCCTTGTCAAAAATTTGGGCTCCCCATGGACCTGTGGCAGTTGGTTTAACACTCTGTTCAACATCCTTCGAGAGGTCTATTTTGACAGCATCATCGTACTTGATTACTCCCGAAGCCTCAAAGTAAAGAGAATAATTGGTCAGTGTAAGCCTACCTGTCAATTAAAAAAGCAACATTCACATTTCTACACGAATATATTAATTCAGTAGCTGTAATGTAATGTGGAAATTAATGATCAGATAAACCAAACCACAGACCAGGCCAACTTGTCGTTCCAATGTGGCGAACTACTCTTTGAGAGCTGGCTGTTCCTTCTACGTGTAATATATATTCGTCTTCCGCCAGTTCCATACCAGATGGTGTTGCCTGTTTCTGCAAATGCCTTATGCACCTATAGAATCATTACAAAACCATTATAGCGGCATTTATCATGTAGTTACAAAATCATTTTGCCTCTAAAATTGATTCTTATGCCGCTACAAAATCATTTTGCCTCTTAAAGCCAGAATTATGAATGAATACTAAAGAAATATAAAAACTTATGATCAACAATTGAACATTACAAAATCATTATAACAGCATGTATCATGCAGTTAGCCTAGCATGGAAGATTGGCCTCAACCCGAAGTTAGAAACCAATGTATTAGTTTTTTGAACTCCAGACAATTATCTTTAATCAGATCAAAACATTACTTGTCCATTTCTTTCAGGAACATGTCGTATGCTGGAAAATGTAGTCGGTGGCCTGTTGGTGCTGTTAAAGATTCAAAAGTGAACCTTCCATTCGCTACATCTGCAACTAATGGAACTAGTGATCCCAACCATACAAATGCATCCTCTCCAACAGTTGGCTCATTAGTAACCTGGTGAGATAGTTTATGCAATATGATTAGGAAGCAAATTATACAAAGTAAGAGTAAGTAGCCAGTTACACTTTGGACCTAAAATCATAAATATTCAACATACTTGTATCAATCTGGCTTGGTTTCAAATTTCAAAAAATGAGGAAGAAAATGTTCTTACAAGGAGGGGCATGATGTCTGAATAAAAAAGAGGGATATCATCCTGTTCTTGAGTGGTTTTTACGGTTAACTTCTTTTCTTCTTTCTCCTTTGCTTCAGCTTCCTGCAAAAACCTCAGATGCTTCATGATATAATACCATATAATTTGATTAATTGCAGTAGAAGAAACAAACCAAAGATTTGTTTTGTAAGTAGCTATCAACAGATGCTTCTTTTGATATTTCTACTTCATTACTTAGATAAGCTCATAATTAAATTATATCTATATATTTTCGGAATGGTGTAAAAAACATTCAATTTTAATTAGCCATATTACTTTTTCAAAAAACTCCATAACCATAATTTAGGATATATAAAGACACAAATTTCTAAAATCGTGACATAAATAGGCGTATATAACCAAAATCAAAGTGATGGATCTCTCCATATCTTTTGAGAAATGGGAGAATCTTTCCTCAAATAAATTACCATATTCATCTGATTAACCTCAGATAAATGTTTCCTTTGAGGTACATTGTTAAGACAATCTCCAATGCAAGTTGTAATGTGTAAGAAGAGTTCTTACACATTACACCATCAGATGCTGCAAACAACCAATGGTGGAGATGTGCAAGCATAAGAACCATTCTTCTAGAAGAACCTTTTTTTTTTTTGCAACACTAATGTTAAACATGCGTTAGGTTTTGTGGCCATAAAAATTAATTTTGTAAAATTGATTGTTGAAAGTTGAAAGTGAGTTGAATGTAAATTGATAGTGTTTTGATTCATTCATGTAGTTGAACAATTAAAAATTAATTGTCGATTCAAAAGCTACAAATTCTAGCTTTAAGATATAATCACTTCTACTCGTGAACAAAATCAATTCTACACCTCTGAAATCAATTTTGCCTCCTCGAAAAATGAAATCAAACCTACACTAATTAAGTAGGACACATCAAAGTAAAGTTAATAACTCAAATTTGGTTGTATAGTAAAACTTAGCATCGTTCATAAATCACATGAAGCATTGTAGGGTAAGGTCAACTAAAATAGAGTTAAGAATTCAATTTTTTAGGGATTTGGATCCTCTACCACACCACCGCATACGAATCATACAAATCGTTATATGATCTAAATAGAGAATGTGTATTTTTACCATGTGCTCATCATCATCATAGTAGGTAGGTCTCTCCCAAGCAAGCATAATATCATAGGATAACCTACTAAATGAACCATTATTGATCTCTTCCACTATGTTACAACACACTTTAGTTAGAGCCTTCCCACCACCAAATTCAACTAAATTTTTGCAATAGTTTCCTGCACCTGGAGTCCATCCTTGTTCAAAATCTTCCACCAATTTCTCTACCGAGATTTCCAGTTTCCTAATAATTTAGTAACCAAAATATTAATTAATTTACGATGATATAATAATTAATCAACACATTTCATATATAGTTAACATGCATAGAAATAAGAAAAATAATAACCTATAAAGCAGACTCAGAGACACGAACACACGACACAGATACATCAACATCATTATTCGAGAAAATAACATAATTAAATGTAAATATATGTCGGTGTCGAATACAATCGTACTTCATAGATAATAACCACTTTTTGAAATCGTAATGTAGGAGATGAAATGAATAGGAGAGTATTGATATTACGTACTGTGCACATCTAGCAACAACATCCTCAGCAATGGAGGATAGATACTTGAGCTTCATCGCCATAACCGTTTGCTTGCAGTTAATTTCTTATTTCCACTCTTGATCTCTCTGATGCTAAGTAATATATATGAGACACCGAAAGAGTGATACGTGGGAGGGATTAGTAGGTGCCACGTGTTCATAGCCATGCAATGCAAGCATGCAACACGTACATGGTTTTTTGCCTCCTGCTTACCTTTTTTTTTTCGGTAAAAGGAATAGAAAATAGAACAATATATATCTAATATCGTTCTTCAAAAAATATATATCTAATATCTCTATTCTCTCATAGCGGTGCAGTGCAACTAAAGTCGATTTTATTTTAAACAATGAAGAATGCATATATAGCTAGGTGATTGATAAATTAAGTATCAAATTTGAATTATATTTCAGTTAATTAACTGCTTTTACTCTGAATTCTAGTAAAATAAAATTATGTTCTAAACTAGATTAACATTTATCAACAATGAATCCAACATTTTGTGGTTAGAATTAATTTATATTTAAGTACAACTATTTGATTGTATAGAACGTTAGATTTAAAGAAAAATTACATTAAAATTGATATGTCCCTTATTGTAGGTATTTAGACATGGATATCTTTCAATCTTTTGGATCAGATCAGTACATGCTTTTCCTCTTGTCAAAAAAAATAAAATCAGTACATACTTTTCTTTTATTGGAAAATGTACAAGATAGTGATATACTTATTATTGCTATTCTCTTCTATTAATATCCTAAAATTATAATGTGGTACAAATGTTTTGAGAAACTATAGTGTATATATCTTATCTTTACATGTACACGATTTATTTTATTTTAGTTGACATACAATAATAATTTTAAATCTTGATTTCTTTGTCCTTTAGTCAGCCCAAATGATATCCCACACTCAGACTGAACTTAATTATTAGACATGTACAAATTATCCAGCTTACTCTAGTTTAAAGTTGGACTTAAATTTAAATTTTAACAAAAAAATTTAGGGCCCAATATTTGTTAAAAAATAAGAAACTTTAGGCCAGACAAAGAGGCTCCTCTTTTTCCAACCACATTTCTTTTTTTGAACCATACATCTATTCAGATGTGTACAATTTAAAACAATATTTTTTTTATTTCAAAAAAAAAAAACAATATATTTTTTTTAAAAAAATAAATATAGTTTCTGATAGACATAAGATCGGTATTTTTAGACGTGTACATCTAAAATCACATTGCAGTGAAGAAAGTTCATTTGCTAAAGAACATACATTATCACTCAAACCAGTTCTAAGATTCATCCCGTTTCTGGTCTATTTGATCCTCAAAGCACCGAGTTTGATCGAATCTAGAAACAAGTTAGGGTCAAAGAATTGAGTGGCCAAAATTTAGGGGTGGGATAGATTGAGTACAACTCGTATGTACTCGCTTACTCACACCTAATTGTAAGTTCTATTCGGTTGATAGTGAGACTTTTATAAATAAAATAATCAATGTGAAATTCAAGTTAGTTATGTAGAAATATATATTGTAGAAACTAGTAAACATACTCTTGTATAAGTCATGTTTTGAGTTTGAATGCATGGCAAAATACTAAACTATTGCAACATTTCGCTTTCAATTTTTAGTCATAATTGAATATCATATTATAATTTTGTTTCAATTGTTTTTTTGTTGACCAATCTGGTCTCATAGCAAAATAGACTTGTTTTAATTTGACATATAAATAGCAGATTTGTTTGAATGTAGAGACGAGTTAAATACTAAAAAATAACCAATAAATAAATAGGAATGAGCTTGGAACGAGTGGAATAGGTTCAACTCTCATTATGAGGTGAACTAAATTTTGAAACCAAAGTAAAAGAGATATCAATATTGAGCAATGTTATATCTCTAAAAAAATAATATCAAGAATTCTTCAAGAATAAAGAGCAGCCAATCACAGTGCACTATTCGCCATAATTCAAGGAGTTGTGGCTGAAAAATAGAAAGTGAACAAATAAATCATGCAATTAAAACTTGTCAACCATGACTTGAAAAATTCTTGATGTTATTTTTCTAGAAAAATAACATTTTCCATCAATATTTAATGTTTGACACGTTTTGAATATGAATGACTGTGGAAAAAAAAATGAAATAAAGAAGAAAAAGTGTTCAATCACCTCTATCTATTATCATTTACACACCTAATGAGACCAACAACATTTGCATTTTTGACGTATTCAACACATCAGGAGTTGCTAAGTTGAGATCAAACGATTCAAATTTTAATCTAAATTCTAGTTTTTAATTTTTTAATCCAACAATGATAATTGCTCTAAGTGCGTGAAATGAATGTGTCAAATTTAAAGGCAATCGAAATCCATCAAACACCTTTTATTTAAATAAGTAATTTTCACGCATACGAATGTTTTCTTTCATGATTTTGTTGTTTTAGTGCGTCATTGTTTTGTCTGTCGTTGTTGCGGCACATTGTTTTGCTTTTATGTCTTACTACTGTGCTTGTTAGATTCAAGTTGTTAGTAGGCATGGCAATGGGCAGGGTGGGGACGGGTTTTACATTTTCCGTCCACATACTCGATTCTCATATACTTACCTGTTACCCTACCCATACCCAACGGGAATGAGAAAGTGAACTTCATCCCATCCCCGACGGGTTCGGGTATCCTCGTCCCCGCATTCAATATTTTTAAAAAAAAATAAAAATAGAAGTTTTTTTGCAACCCCTAAAGAAATGTTGTAATGTATTATCCAACAATATGCTCACTTTAACATTTGTTACACCAATTGATTTAGTTGCTCCTTTAAATATCAAATATAGTTTTTATAACACGACAATTATTAAACAAATAACATCACATATCAACATAAAAGTAATTTTTTGCATTTGGGACGGGTTTGGGTATGAGTTCGGGGTGGGTACCTATATACCCATTACCCGTCTCATACCCATGTTTTGAAATCGGGGAAAACCCAAATTCATACCCAAACCCAGTCAAAACAGGGAAAACCCGTCAAATTGGGTTTGGTTCGGGTGGGTAACCACGTGTATGGGTTTTGTTGCCGTGCCTAAACAAGAGCACCGGTACACTAAAATTTGTGAGTGTACGATAGAAGTTCCCTCTAAATTATATTAAATTATTGCAAGCTAATAATATTATTTTTTGATTA
>Ga0099826_10003040_pt1 | contig 11199 bp, 2 predicted proteins | sample Mtrugardesep15_FD_76830 | JGI IMG/M metagenome (GOLD analysis project Ga0099826, IMG submission 76830) | Root nodule microbial communities of legume samples collected from California, USA - M. trunc garden sep15 | ecosystem: Host-associated > Plants > Roots > Nodule | place: USA: California...
CACAAGATTCAATCCAATGATCATGGATTCAATTGGAATGATGGGGTTATTCATTGGGAGAATTTTCTTAATTATAAACGTGTTTTTGGTGATGTTAAAATTCATCCTAAACCTAAACTTAATAATGATGGTAATTGTTATTTTAGCGCGTGTCTGGTGTCTGATATGTGTCGGTGTCTGTGTTCAAGTGCTAATAGTAATAATAACTTTATTTTTGTGATTTAGGGTTTGAAACTGAGATTGATGACTCTGATGATTCTGATGATGGTGATGATGACGGTGATGGTGATGTTAGTGAAGAAGAATTGAAGAGATTGGGAGTTAAGGTTTTGAAATTGAGGGAGGTTATGGTGAAGAGAGAAGCGAGGAAGAGGGAGAGGGAGTTTTTGAAGGAGAAAGAGGAGTGGAAAAGGAAGGAATTTGAGTTTTCGAGTGGAAAAGGGGAGTGTTGTTGTGGGGAGAAGGAATTGGAATTGGAGGCAATGTGGGCGAAGAAGGAGGTTGAGAAGAGAGTTAGGTTAGAGAAGGAGCTTGAGGAGGAGAAGAGGAGGAGGAGGAAGGTGGAGGAGAAGATGGAGGAAGAGGAGATGGAGTGGAGGGAGAAGATGGTGGCTATGCAGATTGAGCATGAGAAGCAGATGATGCAGATGCACGCAGAGGCGTGTCATAATCAAATGCAAGTTCTTGGTGTTATGGCGAGAATACTTTGTCAGTTTTTTGGTTCGGGGAATGATGGGTTGGGTGGTGCCGGATTAGGGACATTGCCGACTCAGGTGTTGCATCATGGTGGTGGTTTGGGGAATGTGAAACCTGATGCTAGTTCGCCTTCGGAGTTCATGTAGAAATCTGGTTTGTCACTTGAATTTGAACCGCGAGTACACACTGTGTTCTTTTTAGTTCTGTTTGAATTTTAAATTTCTCAAGAGCTGAAAAGATTGATTCTGCATTGGAATGCTGCTTTCCTGGATCGAGCAATGCCATTCTGTTTTTCAGCAATTGTATCATTTTTCATAAACTTTTGAAGGAAATGTCTAATTCCGGGGAAGGGGGAGAAAGGGAACTGGACTGCTAGATGGCCCCAACAAACAGCTGAGCATATTTATCAATTTTCTAAGCTTTAAGAGGGAGAAAAGGGAAGAGGGAGAAAGGGAACAGGAAATGTCTGATTCCAGGGAAGAGGGAGAAAGGGAACTGGACTGCTAGATGGACCCAACATGAAACAGCTGAGCATATTTATCAATTTTCTAAGCTTTAAGAATAGTATTGGATTTGTAGCCTACTGGAAGGATGTAAAAAGCATTCTGATAGTACTTGGTGGTTCATTTGAAAATAGAAGTAAATTATGTTAACATTTGCGTAGTTTATTTATCTGTTTCAGAGTTTCTGCTGTTAATTGTGTTGGTTAGTGTCTAAGTTGATTTATGTTTTGCTTTTATTTTTTAGCTGGTGATTATGGTACTGTAGACATTGCATTAGATTAGAAATAGAATTGTGTTGAAGCCTGCTCATGATGATATTAGAAAATAGTAGAGAAGTAACTGAGTAAGTGCATTGACCTAAGTTCAGAAATCCATGTAATCTATATTTTACATTTTGAAATTCGTAATTAGCCGGTGAGTAATCATAAGATGCGAGTGAAAATATGTCTTTCTGCTTTGGATTTTTTGGGGGAGGGGTTCTCTATCGGTAAAAGGAACCATATCAGTTCAAACTCCCTCATTTTAGAAAGTAGCGAATCCGTTTTTTTATGTTTTACATCTATTGCTCCTTTTCTTCCTGTAGTCATTGTTTTATTTTAGAAATAGGGCTTTAGGCCTACTTTGATCTCAAAAGCTAGCTCAAGAGACGAATATTGCTCTAGCCTTATAAGGATTAACAATAATTCTGTAAACAATATTCGTCTATCTGGGATCTCAACAATAATTCACATGCTTCAAATGGTGTAATAGTCCTGTAAAAACAATTGTATGTTGTTACCTAAATATAAGTAGATGCATGAGATATATTTGATCATTTCTTTCGTCGAAATTGGGCACAACTTCTATGCTTTATGGCTAACATTGAATTGTTTAATGAGTATTAAGAATATAGTTTAATTTGCTTACTTGTGCTGGACTATAATACTCACCATTATGGATTCAGAACACTTTTTGCCCTGGATATTAAAGATGACCATTTCTTAAATAACAATGTCTTTTGCTTTCAAGCTCTTATTCATGTAACTTGTTAATACTGCCGTTGTGTGGAATTTTCTTGATTCTTTTTCTACAAGTTTGCTGAAAATGCCCTGAAACGAGGGAAACTGATATTCTTTCTCCAGAATAAATGTGGGATTAACTTGTCTTTGACACTTAGTTTTAAAATTATTTATTTTATTTAAAATTTCTCAAACGTGGGAGCCTTGGCGCAACAGTAAGTTGTTGTCACGTGACTGGAAGGTCACGGGTTCAAGTCCTGGAAACAACCTCTTGTGTAAAAAACAGGGTAAGGTTGCGTACAATATACCAAATGGTGGGACCCCTTCCCCAACCCTGCGTATGCGGGAGCTTTAGTGCACCGGGCTGCCCTGCCCTATTGAATATCTATGTTCCAAGTTCCAACTGAATAAAATGTTCCTCTTTAGGAATTTTGTTCCTGTTGTATGTTCATTATGTCGAACTGTAGCATATCAAATGGCAATAATTTATGACTGAGACTGACACAAACTTGTTGTTGATTACAAATTATATTGTTCACAGGTGACACTTCTTTTTTAAAATTTCTCTCAAGAAGAGTTTGCCGAGCTTATCATTTGGTCACTAACCTTAACTTGGAAACGTGAAGGTTCTGAAAACCCAACCAAACCTGGTATACTTTGAAGTTAACTGGACTGGGTTTGATTCTGCAAATTAGAGTTTCAGGTTAGGATGAGTCACAATTTGGGAAGAAAAATGGAAATTCTGAATCACCACAGCGAGTTATATTTTTCCGGATTTATTTATGTGAGCTTGGTCAGTCTGTGCAATAGTGCAAGGTATGCAATGACCTTTGTTCTTCTCATTTCTCAGCCAAACTGCAATTGTTTTATTTGCTGTTGCTTTTGATGTTTAATAGTGGATTTTTTATTTGTTTTTAATATAAGTATGAACATCTTGAGAAATTAAGCAATTCGTGTAAGGTTGTTAAATTAGGACTTTATCGTTCCATACTACATTATCATGAGAAGTTAGCAATTCATGTAAGGTTGTTAAATTAAGCACTTCTCTTTTCCTCTTTGTCATCAATCTCTGCTACTTTCTCTGTTCTGTGTTGATCTTTGGCTTCAATCTCTTCTGGGAGACTGGTCCGACTTTTCTGTTTGGCTTCAGTCTTGTGATGTTTGTCTCGCGGTTCTTGATTCTGCCTCCTTGCCAATTCTCTTTTTTGCCTATCTCTCTGTAGATTTAGTCCTTTGTCCATTTCTTCATTTGTGTGGCCTTAGGCATTTTCAGTTAATTTTTTTTTTTTTGATATAAAATTTTCAATTAAAGTTGTAAAGATTTTTTTTTAAAACATATTATATTTTATGTAGCCTAGGCACGACACTGCCACATCGACATCGATACCAATTTGACAAATGAATTAATTGAATGTAACCACATGTGTTTGTTTCATGTCAGTGTCAAACACGGACATGTGTCGGACATCGAAAACGTCTACGATTAAATGTGTCGATGCTACAAAGATCATATCTGTTGACATCTGTTTCTGAATACAATTTTGTATTTTATACAATATCTTATGATCTGCATTACTATTGTGTTTGCACGTCTTCGCCTTTTTGGTGCGACATAATGATAATTTGACTTCCTTGAACTCGAGATTCAAAACAATAAGTAAGAAAGTTATCAATACTTGGGCTATGTTTGGATATTTATTAGAAAGTGTAATGGAATGGAAAGAAATGGATCACAGTGAAGCGGAATGGATCGGAATGCAATATTGTCAGCATCTGGTTGGAGATGAATGTTTCATATATGTAAAAACTGGTATTTTTGCAATGATATTTGTGCTTCAGATTGTCTTCTTTATGAGTGACTGTATAAGGTAAGAACTAAGAATTATGTTCTCTTTTAGTGGTTTTATATATTAGTTCAGTGACATTTTTATTTCCTCATGTTTTGTTTTGTTTTTTTTTTTGTTTATTTGTGATGGTGAGTGATAGCCCTTCAAATTTACAATATCTGATGATGTATGTGTATTAATCTGAATAAATACACAACCTCTTCATAATCTGTTTCTTTATTCTTTGACTTGTGTATTTGAATTATTGAAATCATTAGGGTATGTAGATTGCATCCGTATGAGAATATCATTTCTCGCATCCGTATTAATCTTTGGCAGAGGGTAGTAGCATATCTCAAGTGTTTTGGCTAGACCAGAAATTAATGTTAACGGAGAACTATGTGGGCATATAACTTCTAATCTAGTTTATTGCAGTATTTTGTTAGTCTGTGTATTATTGAGCTGGGAAAACTTCGTTATCATCATCACTCTAATAACATAGTTTGGATGGCACATTTGAAAATGCCACATTGAAGGAAGGGGACATATTAATTGAATGAACTGCTTTTTTATTTTATTTTTACAATATATAGAGTTCCATTTACTTAAAACAAATGGATAATGCTAAGAGATAGACACAAATAAGTGTATTGTGGGTTCCACCACTAAGTGAGTCTCACCACTATTAATTATTTATATTTTTTTTCAAATTCAATTGTGTCGGTATCTCTTCAAATGGTAAAAATTGAGAAGAGGATCTTAATTCAGGTTAGGTGAGTTGAGTTGGGATTTAAAATATGGTCGGATAAAGTAAATTCAACGTGATTAAGAAACATTTCTAATTTTCTAGTGGGAAATTAGATTCTTTCATAACTCATTGTCTCCACCCATTTCATTAAAATTCCTAATTGGAAGTGATATTCTGGTAACTCATTTTCTGAATTTATGTGATTGATTGGTGCACCAGAAGTTCAAAACACGAATTCTTTTTTTGGACTCACCATGGATATATTCACGTCAAAAGAAAAAAGGATGTACTTTCAATTCCACATAGAGGAAAGTGGCCATGAAAGAAAAATTAGGCCATGACTGTTTTTTGTTTTTTTATTTTAGATAGGGATTGATTTTTTGTTTCTTTTTTTTCCATTATGTTGTGAATTTTAATTATAGAAACATCAAAATAATTTTATATTATCTATTTTCAATAGTAAGTATAAGAAATAGTGAAATTCATTGTCAACAAATTTTTTAAACAGAATAAAAATAAAAATGAGATGGTATTTTAGATTGAGTTTAATGGCTATGCACTGACGGTGTAGAATATTTTTACATCGTCGTCCATCGAGAGCCGATCTTGACATTTAAGTTTAATTTATAACCGTCTTTTAAAGATAATTATTTATCAAGTATTTTATTTCTATTGGACGTCAATGAAAGATTAGTTTACACATATGGTGCATATTATTTTTCTCTTTTAGGTTTATGGTAAAATTTTAAAATAAAAACAAAACATCTCGAAATAAAAAATTCCTTACTTTTATTTTTTAGAAAATGGGATGGAATTAGAAGAAAATTTGATATGGATTTCTTTATCATGCTCATTTAATTTTCAACTATTAGCTTGTGTAGTAAATTCTTTAACAATATTGTACTCTCAGTATTGGAAAATTCGACTAATCCAGGGGATCAATCACACCGTCTATTAGCAGATCCTATTTAAAGTCAGAGTAAACTCTCTATGGACTAACTCACATTAATTGACATCGCGAGACCTTGAAAGAAACACACTTCAAAGTCCAAATTATAGACGGCCAAACCAACCTATGTGAGTTTGAAATTTGCAATGATGTAGTATTTATAAATGAGCCCCTCCATCATCACTTATAGCTCATTTATCTGCCCTTGCATGGTTTGTAAAATTTTCACGTGTTAAGTGGTATCTGAAACTATTACGGAATAGTCTAGTCATATAAGATTTTTGTTTTATTTGGGTTTCAGGCATGAGACATGTTGGTATGCAACCACTAAATCCATACATATTGGGTTGGAAGTCTGTTGGTATAAATGTTGAATGGAGAATTTCTCTTAAAGCTGGCTTGTTTTAGAGTTGACCGGTTGAAGAGGAGGTGATTCATGTGAATCTGTCAAACACGTACTAGCAGGCTCATGGGTCTTCACAGCATACCAAAATTGATATTTGATATAGTATCAATCAATGTACTTGAACATAGTAAAAGCAAGACTGTTAGATGTTACTGTACATCAACCAACCAGTCCAAATAAGAGATTAGCTCACAATACCCTTGTGTTTAGATTGAGAAAGAAATCTAAAGTATGTCTTCCTAAGGTATGTGAATTGAATTGGTTACTCATTTATTTTCCTCATTGTAGCCATTTGAATATTTTTGCTCTTGTTGATAATAAGTAGCCATTTGAATATGACATATATATACATATATTAGAATAACATTTGAATATGAACATGGTTTCTGAATAATTGTGTATAATGTATGCCAAAACCCAAGGGAGAAAAATATAGAATATAGAGGTCTGGTAGCTCAAATGAATCAATCGAGTTGAAAGTCATAAGTTTAAATCTGGAAAAAAGAAAAAAATATAAAAAAAATTTAAGTGACTTAAATCTTGAGACTCAACAAAATCAGATTTCTAGACTTCAAAAGTACTACTTACAAATTATCCACTAACGAGATTTTCATACAGGCCGCGATAGTTGAATTTAAGACCTAAAGCCATATATTTGTTCTCAATCCCTTTAGATTATGAAGCGAAACAATTATCAGACACTTGGCTCTTTTAGCATTAGATTACCTAGACTAGAGATAGTCACACAAAAAAAAGAGCAAAATTAATTTAATAGAAGTGGTCCACTACAGGGTCAGTTTTGCAGATACGGTTAGTCCCTATCATTTTCCCAACATTTCGTTTTCATTATTTCATACCTCTTTTACCCCAATCACAATTCTAAAAAATTCCAACCACATCTTTTGCATTTCTAGAAGCTCCATTATCAGAATCAAATTGCAGCAAAAGTAGAAATTTAAAATTGAGATGGCCTTCCATGTATCATAGTTAACAATACTGCATGCATGAAAACTGCATGAACCAGCATAAGATGTGATTATAAAGAGTTATCATGGATCAATTCCACTTCAAGTATATATCTTTAATTTTTTTTTTAAGGATTAACAATTAATGTCATTAGATGGTCCAAGTCCTAATTACTACCTCCGTCTCTAATAAGACCCTTTTAAGAAATTTTTTTGTCATTTTCTATAAGATCATTTTGCTATTTTCAATTACATTAATTATTTATTTACTAACATACTCTTATTTATTTTGCATCTTTTTCTTCAATCAACTATAAATACTATGTTGAAAATATAAACTAATTCTCTTTCTTAAGAATAAATTTGTAAAAGCAATAGTAATTATATATAAATTTAATACTACTACCTACTTTCTTAATTCCCGTATTTTTTGCAAAAGGGTCTTATATTTAAAGACGAAGCTAGTAGTTATTACTCTAAAGGTCATATAAGGGCACATGTTAGCATAAACACATTTTGTATTTTTCACTATTATTAAAAAAAGCTGGTACGTGGTTAATATATCTAAAATACCATTTATACATGTACATAGTAAGTTTTAACTTCTCATATTTTAAGATACTTAGTTTGTACTAATTAAAAGTTTATTTGAAAATGAAGCAATAATGTATCTAATAGTTTGAAACTAAACTTATATTTAAGGATAAATTTTTAGTCAAATAGATGATTATATTTAGGTACATATGGATTTCTTGGCTAGCTATGTATACCTGCATTTGAATTTGTTTAAACATTAAGGGTATGGTTCTTTGATTTTGCAACTAAAAGACTAAACAAATGGTAACGAAAACATGAAAATTGCGAATAGTTTTAATTTGCTGCACGAAGCTAGCAAAGGTTGTCTTTCATTCATCACATATAGGTAGCACTTGGATGACATTATGGTTGGTGACATTGACTAACCACAATGTCGCAAGTGTCTTTTTTCTTTTTCTTTTACAATATTTTATTTTCTTTATACACTTGTGACATTGTGATTGGCCAATGTCAACAATATCATCAATCACAATGTCACACAAGTATTATCACATCACATACAATATCTCCAACATATTTGTATGAATGAAGTTAGCTTTTTAAGAGGCATTTTTAAATGAATAGAATTTTATTGGTATAGACAAACCTAATAACAAATACATGTATATATGATGTTAACAAAAAAGAATACATGTATTAGTATATAACTTGTCATACTTAACCTAGCTCAAATCAATTGAGTTACCAAATCCGTCTTGCTAACTAGTGTTTCTAATTAAAAAACTATACATTAAAAATGTTCAATGCCTCAATTTTCTATGAATTGAATACACAAATTTTTATAAAAACTTATTATATAAAGACTTTAAAGAATACCCTCAAAGCATTCATTAACATTTCCCTATTATATATAAGCAAGTTGAAAGAAAAGAAAAAACAAAGAAGGCTTGGGTTCAAATAACATGAAGACTCTAAACACTGCATTACATAAATATACCAACTGAACAACTAAATTTTTTTGTTGTTAATAGTATATACTCAGGGAGCTTCAACGATACACCTGTCAATTAAGGTGTACCGGTACTCTTATTTAATTTAATTTTTTACATTAACTATCATTTTTTATGAAAAAAGAGCTATTTGTTGATGTTTAAATTTAAAAAATATCATTTCATTAGAAAAATGATCATTTTATTGTTTATAAAAATCATACTAATTTTTTTTACATTTTATTGTAAAAAATAATGAAAATTCTCTATTATGAGTAATAAAAATTTAGAAAATTTAAATTTTATTGCGTTGACGGTTTTGGTAAATAAGATTTAGTTATTATAATTATAGGTGATAGAAAAAAAAATTTCCCTACAAAAAATAACTCATTTAACTATTATTTTAAGGATTTGGTGTACCAATACACTTAAATTTTTTGCTGTAACATAGAATTTGCCATATACTCATAGTAAAAGTGTTTTTTATTTGGAGGCCTATTTACTAACATAAATTATAATTTTTAAGGTTTAAAATAAGGACTAGAATTGCCTTGTACTTACCTGGACACATACATGTATTTGGAATGATAGAATGAAATGGAGTAAAATAGAATGATATAAAATGAAGTGGAGTGGAGTGCTACGATATAGAATGATATAACATCAATATTAAAAAAAATAAAAAATTAACTAGCGAATTTCATTCTATCTCATACACAAATCCAAAGATACTTTAAAAGTACATGCATAAACTTGTGATCTAAACTAAATCCAAATCTTTAATGGATCATATGATGATCTAAAAACCACATTGAGAATCCCTCAAAAAATTCAACGGATTTTCGCTCAATTCTCTTGATACCTTGTCTATTAATAGACATTTTAAGAAAGGTAAAATACTCTATCCACCATTTCATTCAAAAAAACTGATTTAAGCGTCAAAGTATTTTTAAGTACGACAACCTTTTCTAAAGAGCTCAACCACAATCCTTCGCGGCTCTGCCATACTTCATGAACTCCACACGTAGATCTAGACTTGATTTGTACTACATTTACATTACCTCTCTATCGATCCACCTCCCAAAACTTGAAGTATCATACATTTTTTTTTGTACACTCTAAAACAAAAAGCAGTTAAATTAATGACTTTGGTACATGCACTCTAGTCTCAATACCATTTTCATTGTTTCAATCCAAAATAGAATTCGACTCGATAACCATCATCTCCAATTCCTAATCATATTTATAATTATAACACACACTTGAAAAAGACATTTACTTAACGGTAAGCAATGAAACACACAAAAAAGTCAAAACATGCACCCTTTTAATTTCTATTCTAAAAATTACAAACAAACAATATATTCACTAACTACACAAACTAAAACCACCAGTCCAAGTCAACTCATATCGTTCTCCCTTCTTTACCAATATTATATATCTAACACCTACCTTGTGACATTTGTCATCGTAACCACTCACAAGTACACTTTCTCTCTACCAATATACAATTTTTAGCATTTTGTATGCTTTAAGCTAAAAAATAACTAACAATGAGAAAACCTTGTTGTGACAAAGAAAACATCAACAAAGGTGCTTGGTCTAAGCAAGAAGATCAAAAACTCATTGATTATATACAAGTTCATGGTGAAGGATGTTGGGGTTCCATTCCCAAGGCTGCTGGTTAGTTCATCATCTCATTGACTCATACTATATAATATCGTTCTTCTTCATGGCCATGAATTCTCATATTGATTAAAATAGAGAAAATTTGAATTATTTTCTCTTTGTTAATTCAAGTTCAACGACTCTTTAATAGGTTGCATAGTGTAACTCTTGCATATGATTCATATATACACAAATTAAATGTCTAATGATTAAAAGTGTGTAATTTTTGTAAAAAAAAAGTGTGTAATATGTGAATTATTATCATGGTTAGGGTTGCATCGTTGTGGAAAAAGTTGTAGGCTAAGATGGTTAAACTACTTACGACCAGATATCAAACGTGGAATCTTTGCACAAGATGAAGAAGACCTCATCATCAAACTTCATGCCCTCCTTGGCAATAGGTACCCTACACTTCATTACAAGCTTTTATTTACCTATTGGTCGTTTAAAAATGTTAACTAGTGTCTAAAAGCACGTTTCAATGAATCAAAATAAATAGTGAATCATATTTCTCTTAGTCACGAATTATATAGATTTTGATAATTCACTTTTGAAAGTTCTAATATATTAATGTTAAAAAAAAACTCCAACACATTAATCCTTTAGGTGAATCTTTTTTATTAAATCTCGGGAATTTCGGTTGAGAGTTAAGTAAAGCCCAATTAAACTATAATTGTTTTATCCAAAAATCTAACTCGGATTTTCTTAAAGAATTCGTCATTTAATTAAGTCTATATAGTCTTTAAAAGACTAATAACGTCAAGATTTTTTATTTTCAAATTTTATAGTACAGTTTTTTTAAAATTTTAGGGATCAAATTGTGTAATTTTCACAGTTTTATATACTAAGTTAATTATTGATCATACAAATGAAAAGTGTATATATATATATATATATATATATATATATATATA
>Ga0099826_10003041_pt1 | contig 11199 bp, 13 predicted proteins | sample Mtrugardesep15_FD_76830 | JGI IMG/M metagenome (GOLD analysis project Ga0099826, IMG submission 76830) | Root nodule microbial communities of legume samples collected from California, USA - M. trunc garden sep15 | ecosystem: Host-associated > Plants > Roots > Nodule | place: USA: California...
AAGTGGTATGTTCACTATCATATTCATCTATGGTCTGCTCACTTTCATATTTTAATAATTATGATATGACAGTACCAAAAAGATGCATACTTCTTCCATCCACTTTCTTGTTTCTTTTTATGATTTTATCAAATCCCAATCTAAATTTTATTGATACACAATAATTTATATGAATGAGACACTTCTTATATAAAGCCAAATGTAATCATCGACTTCACTAATGTTGAGTCTAATTCCTTAAAAAAAAAAACTAATGTTGAGTCTAACGAAATAGTCAGTCTTTCATGATATGACGAACTATTCAAATTTTGATTATAAAATATATTTGTATAATGTACGATGGTGTCCTAAATAAGATTATCTCCATTTGAGAGAATCTAATGGGAAAAAAGTTATCAACCTCAATGAGATTTAGGCTCAAGGGTATGAGTGAATATTTATATTTTTTCTAAAAAAAACTATGTAATCCCCTCCCAATATCTTAAAAAAATACCCTATCTTTCCCACAATACAAGTAATTTTAGTAAAAAAAAACCCTCATTTTTATGCCCCAATGAAATATATATATATATATATATATATGTATGTATATATATATATATATATATATATGTATGTATGTATTTGTTTATACTCATACTATTTATTATTTCACTCGATTTTAAAAAAAGATGAATTTAATGGCAAATGTCAATACTTATTTTATTCGATTTAAATTTTACTCTTTGTCCGATTTAAATCCAAGGCCTCCAACTCCTTTTTCTTTAGCTCAAACCCACTGCTTTTTTCAATTATTGTTGTTCTTTTTCTTATATTTAGATGAGTGAGACGCATCTAATATATGCATAGATGGATTTTATCTTGCTGTTTTACAAAAAATGTGCATCATTTGTCATTGTGATTTATAAGGAAATCTATATGAATGCATGCAATCAATTGGATGACTTTTATTGAGGGGGTGAATAACGAAGCGTAGGTCAGCCAGTTCCACAATAAAAGGAACCTCCTATCAAGTCCAAAAATAATTATCCGCATTCTAGGCCAGAGCTTAAAAACAGCATTATACGCATCACATTCACGAAAAAGAACAGATATTGGAGTTTAAAACGGATAGCCATAAATTGAGTTGCGTAATATGGTTGAACATTCCTACGTAACATTGCATAAAAACTTGAACTATCCTTTTTTCAATTTCTATTGGTCACCTATCCAACAAACTTTCGGTTGTGCAGATGAGATAAAGAATTGAAGGATATGCATAACCACTAGCGACCCTAAGTTATGGGATTACAGATACATGCATCTTGATATGTTGGTACCACATTAATAATAACACTGTAGGATCAATGGTGCAAGAAAAATCTAGACAATTGACCTCTACCATTATTTCCATTGCTCAACCCATCGGAACATAACTTCCAATAGGTATTGTGTGTGTTTACAAGCCTATCGGATTCTAGCTTCAGGTAGGTGTTCTGGTTGAATATTAAGCAATGCATGGGTTTCTTCATCTGTATACCCTTAATCAGACAAACATCTTTTCATTAGGCCCACACAAAAATGAAATCCAACCATGTCTCAGTTAAGTGCATTTAATTTTCATATAACAAGATAACAGCTTTGTGAATGCCAACCGTTGGGGTACAATACATAAACAAGGTGATACATCTAATAATTTCAAAAACATTCTCATGCTGCAAAACTCAATTTATAACAGCATCATTCCCATCAACATCTACCGATTAAAAGAAGTTATAAATGAGATGCTTCAAAACAAAAGATTATGACATGTTCAAAATTTGAAGTACTATGCTGTAACAAAAACTTGAGAAGAATCTGAAACTAAAATTTGTTGGGTATATTTTTTTGGGAAAAAAAGAGAAGAAAATACAAAACTTCAATTCAAATGAAATCGATATTTCATTTTCAAATGTAGAGCACGCAATCAAATATTGAAATTGCTGAGACCTGAAATTTCCACCAAAATAACAAAATCGGAAACCAAAGGCAATAGGGCAAAGAGCAAGTCAAATTGAATTTTACAACAGAAAGGGGCAGAATCTCCCAAATGCAAGTTCCACCATAAATAAAAGTTCAGATTTTTCAATCAAGAGCGAACACCATATATCACAACAAGCATCAGCAGCTCAATGTGCACGAGCTCTGCTACTTTCCGCATTTCTAATTGGATTGAAGTATGGATGGGCCTGCATAGCATTTAAGATTTATTAACCAAGCATTCTGTAAAATGTATGGTAAGAAGGGCATAGGCAGTATACCAAATACAATCAGCAAAATACAAAAATAGACTTCTTTTTTTCTTTTTCTTTTTTTAAATCTGAAGGTTTTTAAATGTCCTAATAAAATATACACCCCTATGGTAACTATTATAAGCAAAAACCACTTTTTAGATTCATTGAATAACTCATGTATCTGATCAATATATTACACCCGATACAATGGTTGTTCAATGAAATCTAAAATGTGATATTTTACTTCTAATAGTGACGAGAGGTTGTATGTAGTATATAAAACTATACTTCAAAGTTCCTAATATGTTAAACAATCCATTTTTTATTTCAATACTTTTATTTTTTATTTCTCAGCAAGTGCCCTTAGAACATTTTGAAACACAGAAAAGAAAAAAAAAACAAACAAGAAAAAGTCCAAGTCCTAACTACAATTACTTAGAGAATGAAGCTCAGATAATTAGAATCAACCATCAATTTACAGTGCAATGATCTAATAAACAAGGTCCTAAACAGTTTTTTTACTGAAAAGAGGAAAAATCCAAACAAGGCAGGATTAACTGAAAAATGATGAGCAACAGCTAAAGCCAAATGCCAGATAAGAAGCCCGAAGGCCCCAAAATGAAGACCAAACACAAATCAAGCCCAAGTGCAGTAATAAAAATACTAAAAGATTGGGCTGTTACCATGGCTTCTTTTGCAGTGGGCCGTTCTTGGTGATCGTATCGTAGTAACTTGTCAACAAAGTCAACAGCCTTCATAAAAATAATGAAAGTTTAGACAATGAGAAAATTAAAGCACATAATCAGTTAACTATAATGCATACTACCTCAGGAACAGTCAAGTGTTGATTTTCAACATTAATGAACCTTTGCCATGGCTTCCTGCTATGCCTGTTACAAATACAATATTGGGTGTAATCCTGTTGGTTGAAATAATAATAATAATAATATATTTATTTAAAAAACGCAACATATCCAAAATTATGAAAGCACAGAACAAACCTCCCAATAAGTGCTGCAAAATGTGGGTCCAACTCAATGCGATACTTATTCAAATATGCATTTAATTCATCTGTCCCAAGTACCTATTGCATGAAGAAAGAAAAACATTATCAATCAAAAAAATTCCATCTCTATCTCTTTAACGTCTTAAGTTGCTTCTAAAACTAAGCAAACATTTTTGCAGTTCCGAGTTGAGTTCAGATTGCTGATTTCACAGTCACGGAGAGTATCAAACAAATAAATATAAATAAGGAAGCTGAGTGGTCCCCCAGGATAAGTATCAGAAAAATAAAGCAAACAAAGGCAACATCTTTCTAAAACCCAGGCTATAGTGATTTGAGAAGTGAAGATGCAGTTAAATGGAAAAATGCTTCAAATATGGGACTGCATAAAGAAGAATATGATTTTATTTTATGGATGCTACAAAAAAATGGAGTACCGAGCATCAAATTAAAGTCTAAAACACACATGAATCAAATAACAATATTTTTAGTGAATATACAATGTTGTAGAGAAAAAAAACTTCAAAAATTAAAGCAAACTTTTTCACAAATAATAAAATACGATTAGATAGAAACATTAATTAAACACAGACAATAAAATATCACATACATCACTAGACTTAAATATGATATAATGCAAATCAAATATTTAAATAAAATTTCAATAAGGCGTGTGTTCTCAAAAGCTAACAAAAATATTTGATTTCTTTACAAAGAGCCTTTTTTTTCACAGGACCACCAATTTGGCAAACTCTATTACACAAATCATTCAAGAGGAAAAGTCAACAATATACAAAAGGACACAAGATATAAGAGCAGTGTAAACTTGCAACATAATCAAGTTCCCAATGTGGAATTATTCAGATATAATAATCAAACCAAGAGTAAAAGCAGTATTGAACTATCTCCCAAACACAACAATCTGGCACAGATGCAACCACTTCAGATGCTACAGCTACACTTACCCTGGCTATTTTGACCAGTTGATCATAGTTATCGTGTCCATAAAAGAACGGCTCCTTCCGGAATATCTGTAATAACACACACACACAGGTAAGTGAAGCAGGAGACTTCAAATTTCACATTGGCTTTAAAAGTACAAATTGATCTGTCATGCTATAGTTGAAGATTCTAAGGTTTAACTCTACAATGGAAGAACCATGCCTAAATACTAAACAATAGAAACATTGTATTATAAGGAAAATCTGTTGCTTACCATCCCGGCAAACATACAACCAAGACTCCACAAATCTAGAGAGTAATCATAGTCTTGAAGATCAACAAGAAGCTCTGGGCCTTTGAAATATCTACAAGCAAAACATGTATAAATGAGATAAAAGTGTTTGCACTCAATGAGTGTGTGTAAGAGAGAGAGAGAGAGAGAGTATAAGTTCAACTACGTAAACAAAATCTTGTTGCTTTTGTTAAAAAACATCAAGCTGATGACAATCAACCTATTATGGACTAAACCATATTTGGTCATTGTAATCTGATGGCTTAAGGATGTTTACCACGTACAGTATTGATTTTGGATAGTGAAGTTTAAAGACTCAAACTCCTCTGTACAAAAAACTTCCCAGCATAACAAATGATCATTTTATCTGTGTGTAACAAAATGAAATAACTCTTGATCTTCAAACTTTTTCTTGAATATAAAAATGTTGGTAGTTTAAATTTTTTGAAAGCAAAAATGTTGGTAGCTGTAATGTTATGTTAGTGAGGGAGTTGAACCAATGATTTCCTTACCACTCCAATCCTTATATCCTTCCCCCCATAACCTTAACCTTCAAACTTAAAATTTTAAAATGATGAGTTTATTCCAAGTATATGTATAACCAAGCCTAATTGCAGATAGAAGAAACAGTTGCAACGAGTATGAAAAGGTTGCCTAAGTAATTATGTGATGACAACTAATTGCTAAAATTTGGGGCCTAACTCATCCTTACAAAACCGGCTTGTAAGGTGAGGAGTGTCTCCTCTTTATAAACTCTTCTCAAGAGTACTATCAATCCGATGCGGGACTAAATCCACCCCCTCAAAGCCAACACAATGAAGGCGTTGGAGGCTGCATTGAAGGCAAACCAAAGGCCACAGTCTAGGTGACTATGGGCGGGCCGCAATCTAGGCGACTAGGGGCGGACCGCAATGAAGGCGGAATTTCCAACACTAATAAATCATGGTTCAAACTCTGTAAAGCACTACACCGCCTTCCCAAGCACCCCATCTAGGGGTGTGCTAAAAAACTGGTTTTCTACAACCGCTCCAAATAAACCTGGGTACTGGTTTAAAAAACCCAAATTGTTTTATCCAAAAACTGACCCATACCCAATTCAATAAGGAAAAGAGTAACCGGAACCATATTTATCACAACCATCCATTCCATCATTTGCAAAACAAAAACATGACTTGTTTTCACGTTTTCATCATAACACGGTAACGCAGACTGAAATTTCATGACGGACGTCACAAAGATCTTTATCTGATGAAGCCATCGCAGAATCTTCCATGATCGTTTCCATTCATGGCGACTAACTCGAAGCTCGAAGCGTAGAAAGCAGAATCTTCCATGGTCGTTTCCATTCATGGCGACTAACTCGAAGCTCGAAGCGTAGAAAAAAGAATGAAACGAAGATTCGTCGAGTTTGATGAAACTCCGATCTGAAACAATGGCGAGTCCAAAAATGATGTGATGAAACAACCACAGGATGTGTTTGATGGCGATGAAAGCTTGAAAATTGATTGACCAAACACGATTCACCACCAACCGCGATTTACTATTAAGCACGATTCTGGTTCAAACGTGATTCACCATTAAACGTGATTTTGATTCACAAAACGTGATTATCATCATTCGCAATCGTAATTCTTATCAAAAATTGATTTTTACTAAAAAAAAAATTGATTTTTAATTTAGTGAAAACTGAGGCAGAAAACCAGTTCAGAATGAAAGAACCGGTTTTAAACCGGACTGAACCGGATTGACAAAAAAAACTGGTTTTTGACAACAGTGGTTTTATGAACCAAACCAAACCATAAATTTGGTTCATGAACCATGCACACCCCTAACCCCACCCATAGGGCCCCTGGTGGGTATCTCCCGAAGTCCTAACTTCTACCTGCTTTGTGAACGCCTATAAAAAAGAGCAAAGACATGTAAGATCAAGAGTACCTTGAAGCCACACGAACATTATATTCCTTCCCAGGATGATAGAACTCTGCAAGTCCCCAATCTATAAGGCGAAGCTTACGCTGCTCATGGTCAATCATTACATTATGGGGCTTCACATCCCGATGCATGATCCCTTGTGAATGGCAATAATCCAATGCCTGGTAGAAGTTTCAAATAACTCAGTGCTTTCAATAGCCACAATAAACTGGAAATGACAGGATTGGTAAAATAATATAACGAAATTATACATTACAAACTGAACAAAGCAGCACAACAGTGACAATACATGCACTAACCAGGATATATGAGCATTTATAACTAACATGCTAAGAATGAAACCTACAGGACGCATGAAGAGGCATGAAGTAGTAACTGCATTTTATTTTATTTTTGCAAAGTAAACACTAACCGAAACTTTAGAGTTTGGAACAGTAAACAGTTGAATGAACAGGACTTTCAATTGAAGTTTGTATTTATTGAACGACACATTGTGTTTCTAAAGTTGTTTTATAGTTGGCATGATGAGTCATATACATAACGAGCTGGTTTAGATCAATCATAACCAGATAATTATGAATTTTTTTATCCATACACAAGTCAATGAAACTAAGAAATAAAAGCTTCTGAGTTGAACAATCATAGTATGATGCATAGAAGTTGAAACACAATTTCTCAGAAGACATAAATGGCTAAACTAAATAAGAATGCAAGCCATCCTGATCAGAAGACTTTATTAAACTCACAAGCACTTTCAAGAGAAAAAGGAACTAGTTTTCAAATGTCATTGCATAGTCAAGACAATGTGATATGCCTTGGATCGCAAGAGCACCTATGCAGCAGAGTTCTATAACAAACCCTTCCCGAGATACCAGGTCCAAAACTACCAACCAAAATGTACAGTTAATTTACAGTATGTCCAAGACTGAAGTATTTGTTAAATATGTGCAGTAAATGGTTCAAATATTCATCACTTAAAAATTTAATTGAACGAGAAATACACAAAAAACATAAGCAATCAACCCAATAATAAAACATCTAGTATATCTTGAGTGCAACAAGATCAAAGAAAAAAAATGACAAAAAAAAATACAATAATTTTAGCATTTTTCATGTCGCTTGTTAACAAAAAGGAGAGCATCAAACTTGCCTTCAGAAGTTCATAGATATAATATCTTATATCATAGTCTGACAGTGTAGGATAGAGTACTTTAAAATCAGTGTTATTGACATATTCAAATATGAGACTAGGGGTCTTCGACTGCTGGTCTCTAACAATGTCAAGCAACTTTACAATATTCGGCCCTCCACAAAGATTCTGTAATATTTTGATTTCCCTCTTGATCTGCATTAATATTCAGATGAATCTGAGGAGTTAAATATATAACATAACAATCGGAAAGGGAAACCATTATAGTTTAGAAAAAGAAATAAATGACCACCCTTCTGCCACTGTATCATACATATTCTCAGAGTGAACAAATGGAGCTAACTAATATTCTGTAGCATAGCACTATGGCCACTTGCACGGCGTTGACATCCAAAAGTACAAAGAAACTAACTCTTAATAATAAAAAAATTGTTTTTAAATGATTAAAAAGCATAGGAAACAACGAATTAAAGTCCCAGCACGGCATTTTCTATTTTCCTATGAAAAAATTGCCACAGATTGAAGTGTAACAGTGGAATAGAATGAAGATGCATAAGCACGGAGTTTAAGTGATGAAGTGCCTCACTAACATAGTCTTATCCCATACGACGGAGTCAGAGTTATATAGACTAAATAACACCATTTATCATCAAGTTACCATGGTGGCATGGTGAAATTAGGTATATATGAAATTCAAGAGTTTACGACCAGTATAACACTCAAAAGAATTTTGCAAACCTAACAGATTTTACATCCACCACTTTTGGCAAATTATCCATCTCTGAAATTGAATAGGCTCCATTCTCTATCTGTGTTCCCTCCATCATCTATTCTCTCTATCTGTGTTCCCTCTATCATCTCTTTCCCCAACTATTATGATCTTCAATTCTCTTAGGTAACTTCCTGCAGCTATTTGTGCCTTTCCTTCTCTGTTCTCTATGATTCTATTTTTCTGTTATTTCCTCTATGTTCTTGCAAAATAAAGACTACAACTCCTAGTCTTCTAAGTTCTGTCAACTTTTTTTTTGATGCCGTTCAATGGTGGTGAATGTATGAAATATTCAAGTCTAAATTTACATAACTAACTAATAAGATTCTGAGGAAGCAATTATTATTTTATTTAACTTTGGTATTTTATCCTAGTACTTTGTAATAGAAAATTCATTCAAAGAGAAAAGGGCTTTAGCATAAAAGATAGCATCACTGGTCTATGTTAAATATAAGCAAACACTAAACAAAAGATGATGTGTATAATCCGTAATGGATGGCTGGTTAAAAAGATAGAAGATAATGATCATGATGTTATGAACAAGTTGGTTTCGAAGATGTCATGCCACTCTAAATTGGACTAAGATTCATAAGGCTTCAGAAGTTGAAGAGCACCCAATGAATTTTTGTATTGAAGAAGCTAAACTAGCCCACCCAAATTGGCACCGGGGAGAATCGAACATGAGACCTTGAGGAGGAGCACACTCCAAGGTCCCAAGCCAACACCAACAGGCCAACCCAAGTGGGTTGAGCACCCAATGTATGAAAAGACAGAACACAATGAGTATGCTAGAAATTTCAGAACAAACAGATTATGATAACTCCCTTTCACTTGGGATGTAACTGATATCTAAGCATGTACTTGTGCACAACTATTTATGAGTGATTACACATAACAATTACATACACAACGACCAATCCCTATTGAACCATAGAAAACAAACCTCCCTCCAGCGCGTTTACACACAAACACACTAATGATGATAAAAACATTTGTTGGTGAAATTTCCAACCCAACGATATGCATACACAATCTACAGTTGTTACATTACCCTATCATCATTTATCAGCTATGAAGCACGGACACAGACACCGGTGACACAAACGTGTCGGTGCTGCCCAAATCAAACCCTAACTGTAATATATAACATATCCATTCATCAAATCAAAAAACATAAAAAACTCAAATAAAATCACCTTCTTCTTCTTGACAGGTTTGAGGATCTTAATTACACATTTTTCATTATCAGTACAATGAACAACTTCAAACACCTCACTGTATTTCCCTCTTCCCACCTTCCTCACCACCTCATAATCATCTTGCTCCCTGAAAAATCACACAAAAAAAAATCAACAAAATAACCAAATCATCAACAATACCCTAGAATTTCATTTTTCCTAAACTATACAAAATCAATTAAAAATTAAATAAAAATAATAATATTAAAATATTATTAATTGATTATTATTACCCCCACTGAACGGTGAGGGTTTCGTAATCCCAATATTCCTTAGGACGAACGACGTTGATATCAGCATAAACCCTAGCTTTGGATGCAGCGCCGGGGCGGCGAGTGGATTTTCCGAATTTCTGCGCCATGTCGACGGGAGGAGGAGGAGGGCGCGGACGGCGGAGATGGTTGTTCGGCGGTGACGGAGTTGTTGAGGAGGAGGAGCGGAGGAAGAAAGAGAGAAATGATTTGGGGAATTTATTATTATAATAAGGAAATAAAGAATGAGATTGAGATGTTTGAAAGAGAAAAACCAATCTATCGCGCGATAATAAGTTGAATTGGAATTGCAATTGTTTTACGGCCATAAATGGAAAATGGGTCAAGGGAAAATAATTAAAAGGATATTATTTTCCCCTAAAAAAAATTAAGGCTATTTTTTTTTACAATTAAGGGTTTTTTTTAGCAATTTTTTGAAAATTAAGTCTATTATTTAGAAAATAATTAATGTTTTTTGAGAGGAGAAAATAATTAATGATGTAATCATTAATGTTGTAGAGGATTTTGAAAATAATGTAAAAAAAAGTAGTGTTTACTTGTGTTTTAGGGCACATGTTAAGAAACTTAAAAGAAAAAATATTCTCTAAAATTTTGTGTATTTAATTGATTAAAAGGATAAAAATTAAATGCAATGCACACATTTCAATAAATTATTTCTACATTTGAATCATTAACTTGTGCCTTAGCATTTCCCTAAAAAAAGTGATTTAAAGTTATACTCTCTATTTCAAAATGAGTGTAGTTTAAGGTTTCTACACACATTTTATGAAAGGCAAAATAACTATTTTACTAAACTACCCCTAATAACTATTGGTGTGTTTTCCACAAAAGTATAATATGACTTTGAAAGTGGTGTACACAAAATTAATTAGAGGACATAATTGTAAAAGTTTACATTGAAAAGTGAACATGACATTCATTTTGAAACAAATTACTTTTTATAAATAGACACTCATTTTAAAACGGAGAGGGTAATATATTTCTTTACAAAAACAATAATTTAAAAGGAATATAAGGAGTCTCAAATACAACTTAAATGATGAAAGACCGTAAAACATTTTATATAGTTGTGCGTATGAGTTTAGCTACAATGTTCTTTAAAAAAAAAGTAATGGAAATTTTTCTTTTTGCTGGTTTAGCAGAAGGATTATCAATTATTTATCTGCATATTATAAATAATTAAGGGTTGCAAATGATCGAGTTTAGTCAATGGTAAATGACAATGGAAACTTCATAAGTTTATTAATCAAATAATAATTTTTTAACTTTTTATTTATGCAAATTTTTACAAATAGACTTGTTTAAGGGAACTAAAAATATACTATTAGAATAGCTAAATAGAAAAATGT
>Ga0099826_10003042_pt1 | contig 11198 bp, 5 predicted proteins | sample Mtrugardesep15_FD_76830 | JGI IMG/M metagenome (GOLD analysis project Ga0099826, IMG submission 76830) | Root nodule microbial communities of legume samples collected from California, USA - M. trunc garden sep15 | ecosystem: Host-associated > Plants > Roots > Nodule | place: USA: California...
AATAAGGATAATGATTAAGATATCTATTAAATTTTTGCTTTGAAAAATATTCACGGTTATTAAAGAGAGAAATGAAAAACATATATGATGCAAATTTAGAGTCAAAATTTTAGGATAGAGTTGTTGTAAACCTAATAAGAGATTGGTGGAGGAAAAAAATTAGGTTAAGACTTAACAAAATTAATAAATAAAGATAATATGTTTAATTCCTAATGATATACAATTCAACTAATGTAACCAAAAAATATACATTTCAACTAATGCATTCTATGACCTTCTAATAATGTTAGCGTGCTACGACGTGCATAAACATTCTTCAATTTTGAGCGAACATTAAAAAATATGTTTTTGGTCCCTATAAAATTTTCAAATTTAAAGTTTTAGTCTCTATAAACTTTTTCATCAATTTTCGGTCCCTTAAAAATTTGTCTAATTGAATAACATATCATGTAAAATAATTAGGCAAATTCTATGATACACCCAAAAATTTGAGTGTATTGGTACACCAAATCTTTAAAATAATAGTTAAATGAGTTATTTTTTGTAGGGAAAATTATTTTCTATCACCTATAATTATAATAACTAAATCTTATCTACCAAAAATGTCAACGCAATAAAATTTAAATTTTCTAAATTTTTATTACTCATAATAGAGAATTTTGATTATTATTTACGATAAAATGTAAAAAAAATTAGTATGATTTTTATAAACAATGAAATGATATTTTCTAAATTTAAACATCAACAAATAGCTCTTTTTTTTCATAAAAAATGATAGTTAATATAAATTTTTTTGAAACAAGAGTACCGATACACCTTAATTGGCTGGTGTACCGTAGAAGCTCCCAATTAATTATAGGTATTTGATAAATAAATAACTATATTGCATTTAAAAATTTGAAGAGGTATAAATTTGATAAATAAATAACTATATTGCATTTAAAAATTTGAAGAGGGTGAATATTTTATTATATAAAGAAAGTATAAATATAATATTTAAATACGGTAGTAATCAAAATTAGAAACGTACGATATGAATATTTGCACACAAATATATACCCCAAATTTTTCTTACATGAATATTTTCACACAAATATATATACACCAAATTTTTCTTACAGTGACTAAAATAAATTTCAGCGGCAAAGCACACAGATTAAAGACACAAAATCCTCAACAATCACACCAATCAGACCCTATCTTATTATTATTACCTATACATACATGACCAAAATCTAGGACGTGTCACTAACATGGAAATAGTTCTTGTTCTTGACGACAATGTCATACATGTGCATGGGCTTGAGCTTGTTGAAGTCCTTTGGAAGAGAAATGAGGTACACAGTGGAACGTTTATGGAACTGAAGCAGATGATCAGGGTCATCATAATAACGTTCCCAACCAAGTGATTGTAACTTGCGTTCTAGAACAGAATAGGAAGTGATAACTTCATTTGTTGGTGTGTAAACAAGCACCTTTCTACTCCTTCCACTACTACTCTCACCTCCCTCACCTCCAGGGTTCTCTACTAGCCTCACCACCCCGTTCTTAAATACCCAAACCCCTGACATATATTTATTCTTCAATTTCGTCTACACAAAAACTATTATTAAGATGATGATGAAGAAAAGTGTACGTACGTGTGTTTGTGTTTTTGCTATGGCTCGGATATATAATAGGGTATGTAATGTGACATATATAATGTTGGAGGTGTGAGGAATAAGGATAAGATATTGTTTAACGATTCGGGAATTATTTTATTACACTATATACTCGTATCATAGTTATATATATAGGGGAAGAATGGGAGATTATACTCTAGAGTGATGTTTTTATGTGAATACAGCTAATGTGGGATCCACCAAGGAAGAGTCATAGGCTAAATAAAAGATTCATTTTGGGGACAGCAACTCAGCAAGGCTGTGTTTGGAGAAGGGGACGTTCTTATTTCTTATTCATCATCCATATAGGGAAAAAATAAAAAATAACGTTGTCAAATATCAATCACAAGTTATTATTTGTATGATTTTTAAATTAAAAATAAAAAAATTAATGATCAAAGGTTAAAACTGACGGATAGAAGGGTGCAAGTGCAACAAAACGCTTAATATAAGACCTTAAAGTTAGGAGACAAATAATATTATCTTTTAAAAAAAAAAACTTCTACTTCCGGACACAATCCGTCATTAAAACAGTGTTAAAAAAGTTGCACATAAGTGCATATGAATTTTTATTTTTTGAGGTAATAAGTACATATGAATTAATTCCAACTCTTATTCACTTTCTTCAATTTGCCTCGTTCATGCATACTAGTATAGTGTAAATTTGTACTTTGTGTTCCAAATTGTATAAGAATCTCTTTTTTGGTTTGGGGAGAAATATTCTTCTAGAAACACCGCGAAACATATGACAAGTCTGTCCACGTATACACAGTGTGTCTGCATGACAGCATCTTACTAACAGTATCACGTAAAGGATTTAATTGGCCATAAACGAAAGAAGTATTAATTTATTTTAACTTCAATCATAAAATGGTGAGGAAATTAAATATGAGAAGATGGTAGAGGAGTAGAGAAATATAATTAGCATTTTTTTTTGTGGGAGATATATAACTTAGCACTTGAATGGTTATTATGGAATAAACTTCTTTTTACTTTTGGTACAATAAATTATTTATTACAAGTAGAAAAGGAGGATCAATTCGCATTGCAAGAAGTGCATAGTGGGGGTGGGGGACCAAATATGAAAGGTATAATGCTTTTAAATTAATTTCGGCCGTTGGTGTGCAAATAATATTGGTGAACTTCATCTATTTCGTTTAAAAATTAAATCATTTTTGTCATTACGGGTAAATTACCCTCAACTCATCATTGGGTAATCAAATCACAGTTTTCTTACAATCTGTTACTATTTTCATCTTAAGAACATCAAACATTTTTATTTCCTTCATTTAATAGGTGATCTTCATTTTTTTTTCAAAATCAAATCATATTTTTCATTAGAAGTAAATTACCCTAATTCAACAAGGGGTGACTTAGGCCTCACCTGTTTTGACCATTTTTGGCTCTTTGTCTAGCGCATGTATTGGGGCGCTAGGTGTTTATTTCATTGGATATGGGACATTAGGTGCCTGAGGCAGGGGATTAGGTAAGTGTTTTTCCATTCATTTGTTGTGTACTCTTGCAAAACCAAATGACAGAAATTTTAGAAAAATTAGAGGCCAATAGTTGAGTGAATTAGGGAGAGATTCTTGGGTTAGCAAATACTTTGTAAACACCTTGAAAAGTGAAAATCAACAAATCTTTTTTTCGTAGAAAGTGGTTATTTAATGTGTAGAACATTAAGTTTGTTCTTAAGCATCTATTTTTTATAATATTAAAAACAATTAACTATATTTGATTAAAAAATTTAATGAATATAAAATTAGTTATTTATGTTGGTATATCAAGTGTGAGCAATATGTCCCACATTAGATGAAGAGGTGAATGTTGAACACTTTATAAGCGAGAGGACTCGTAAAACTAATGTATTATGGTTTTCACTTAAATTGTTGTGTGTCTCTTACTTGAATGATTGTTCAAGGACCAATATGACGATCTTTTGGAGCCCCGCATGTCCTAGTAGTTGAATCAGAGTCGTGATTTGGTTTAAATTGTGGTGTCTCTCTTACTTGTATCATTATTCAAGGACCAATGTGACGATCTCTTGGACCCCCGCATGTTCCAATAGTTTATCAGAGTCACGATTTTGGTTTAAACTGTGGTGTCTCTCTTACTTGTATGAATGTTCAAGGATCAATGTGACGATCTCTTGGATCCCCGCAAGTCCCACCAGGTTATCATAGTCACGGTTCAAAAGGTTTGACCTGCTCCTTGTGTCAAAAGTCTTCATGACCAAGATTGTTCTGGCGGCAAGTCTTGTTGATGTGGTGGTTGTTAACGACAGTATAAGTTGATGAAAAAACTTCTATTTGAGGGGGATATATCCATAAAGAATTGATTTACTCGCATTTGAGGGGAAGATTGTTGGTATATTAAATGTGAGTAATAGGTCTTACATTGGATTAAAAAAAAGTGAATGTTGAACACTTATAAGTGAGAGATCCATAAATTTAAGTTTTAAGGTTTTGAATTTGTTGGTGTTTGTTTTCGGGTGTTCCGCCTATATACGGCGTCTTGATTTATACTTTCTGTAACATCAGTCTCTGTTCGTTTTGTGCAAAGACTTGATTTTTAATAAAATTTTAATGATTAAAAAAAAAGATTTTAAATTAAAATGTAGTATCTTTCTTATTTGTATAATTGTTCAAGAATGATCCGGTAAACCTCATTTCCCAATAGTTTTTACGTGTAAAAATATTCTTCTTTAGATGTTTGCCGGTGAAGTAACCACAATACACATACTTGTATCAAATACCCACGGAAGGAACAAAGAAAATTAAATGAGGAAGATGACGCAGATAGTGAGGTGGCATAAAAAACCAGTTTATATGCAGCAATATTGTTAACTGCCACCTCAGATAATTTTGATTTCCAATATATACAAAACCAGTTCATGTAGTAATTACTTCACAAGATTTTGCTTATTTTGTTTTTTTGGTTGCAATAAACTTTATTTTACTCATGGTTGCGATAAAGTTATTCGGATAATATATATTTTATTAGACTTAAATCAATTAATTACCAGCTTCCAAAATGGTCATTTTTTTGGATAACACTTCGGTGACTTTGACTTTGGTGTCTTTGGGTGTCTTTGTCTTTATCTCTCTTCTAACCAATAATTCTCTCTCATCAAAATATATTATTTTAATCATTCAACCATCACTATTTTTCATCTAAATTACACTAAAGTCATCAAATTCATCCAACACAAAGTCTCTCTAAACTCTTTCCTTTTTTCTCCAGTTTTACTTGCAAACGATAGCCCCGCCTAGTATATGAACTTATTCTCCATCGATTAGGATTGAGTTAAAAAACAAAAGAAAGCCCAAATATGCTTATAAGAAGGTGCAGAATTTTCTTTTGATACTTGAGTTTATCTTAACTTTGTTTAGAATTGATTTAATCGGGGAATATGTGTATTGATTTTATGAGTAAAGTATTGAACATAAAGAATGTTGGATCAATTCTCGCATAAGACTATTTAAAAGAATTTTTGTCATATTCCTTTGTTACAAACAACAAAATTAAAAAGGAGAAAAGAAAATGTCTTTTGATTAATTAAAGCATAAAAAACAATATGTAGTAGATTCTGGCCTTTATACGGGGTGATGAATGTAGCGGGTTCTGTGTTCTAATTTATTAATTTTAAATAGAGTGTTCCATGCATATTATTTCTGTTGTAATTCTGGTAAAGAAATTAATTAATAATTAAGAGGTGATGATCATTTTTGCCTAAAAAAATGATGATAAAAGACACTTGTTGAAGGATTAAAAATTGAAATTTATTAGAGGGTAACCTTGACGCAACGGGTAAAGTTGTTGTCATATAACCGTAAGGTCACGGGTTCAAGTCTTAGAAACAACCTCTTATGTAAAAATAGGGTAAGACTGCGTACAATACACCAAATGATGAGATCAAAACTTACAATGACAAAATCTCCTGCGCAACAAAAACAACAATCAGGATGCCAAAAACTCTAAATGGGATAAATAAATTGAGCACCAATATAACAACTAAAATCTACTTAGACAAAACCAAAACAAAAGCTTTAACGCCAAGGAGTGGAAGCTCCAAAGTAAAAAAGCTAAAACTCCACCAAAGAACACTTTTCGACCGTATTGATCAAGAACAAAAGACCGGAGATCGGACAAAAAAAGACACCTTAGGATCTCGCTTCAAGCCACTAACGAATTACCGGAAAACTGTAGACAATGCAAGAAATATCATCTGCTACATCAGAGTCAAACGAACTAAAATTTTGAGATACGATCAAGAAATCTCTTAAAACGCAAACCGATAACACACAAAGAGCATTGTTTTAAAGATAATATTTTTACCCGATGCAAGAAGAAGAAAAAATATTGAGCTTCTTAACGGGTATTATTGAGACATTTGTCTTATTGTTGGGTAAAGTTCGTTAAATGAGCTAATATAAGCTACACTAATAAGTACTATTTTTGTCTGTACCAAAAATGTCAAAATCATTATCTAAAGTTAGAAAAAAAAAATCGTATTTTCTTCTTACAAACAATTTTAGAGTATCAATTTTAATATTATCCATAGAGAACATTTATTTGTCTTAGACAAAAAGTTTTTTAACAACGAAAATGCTATTTACAGCGAATGGTAGGCGCGAAAACATTCCGATACATGTGGATTGTTTTCATTGCATCATTGATAGTTGATCTCCATGTTTTCAACCCCAACACCATGTATTCCACTAAAAACTGAATTTTAATTGGCCAATTTTTTATCGTGATAATTTTGTAAAGAAAGTGTCGCTGTAGATAGCAAAACTCTTGTAACAAGTATAGACAAATTTTTCAAATTAGTGAGCAATCTATGTTCTAGTATGATGACTAATTAATTAGTCATGTAACAATTGTATGAAGGTCGTAGGATTTAATTTACATGCACTCACATCTCGGCGTATAGAAATATTGTTATGACTAACAAAATAAAGTGACTTCATAGTGAGATTTAATTTGATGCATATATAAAAAAAATTATAATGTCAATGCAAGTTACTCTCTTATTTGAAACATTGTATGATTGAAGAAAATACTGGACAATCATGTCATCATCCATGTCACACATACCATAAATGGGGTCTAATTATAATCAACAAGAAGCTAGAGGACCTTCATCAACAAAACCATCCCTATAATCAGTAAGGAGATTCATCTTAGATGACAGGCTCGATAATATGATACAGAGACTTAGAAAAAAGTATATATTCTTACTGTTTAAGGAGAGCCACTAACAACCCAAGTATCGACAGAAATATTTTTGTATGAATCTAGCAAACGTGCCTTGAAATCAAGAAATAATTGAAGTTCGTTGATTCAGTGATATTTATCATTTATCAAGGTCAAAATTAAAGATAGACTCTACACCACAAGTGAATATAGAAGTTAACATGAATTATATTGGGACCTTTAACTACGGACTTAGAAGCCTTGTTTTCAAAACATGAACCTGGTCCAATCATGACACTAACTAACTAAATTCTAGCATCATAAATATTGCACAAAGTAAACAAACAACGTCCTTCAGAAGAAAAATAAAGAAAAAGATATGATACATCATAACATACATTATAGAAGTAAATATGGGTTGCAAAACATTTGGTTTGGATTTTTATGAACATAACCCTATAAAATTTCAACCTTGAAACTTTTGTAAATTACACAGGCTAGCATATATTCTTGTTGAGCTATGTCAACCAAAACATGCAATAAGTTATATCAGTGCTCATCGTGATTTGGACAAACAAAGTGTTAGATGAAAAATCGTAGGTTGAGATTTTGAAAAACATGCATTTATGTAACAAACTAAGAAATCATTACGGTTAAGATCGGATAGGTGATGAACTGACAATGTGTTTATAAGTGGGGGTAATCCTCACCCCACAAACCGGTTTTGTGGTGTTGTGTTAGACTCAACCATAATTTTTAAGAATTACAATTTTATCGGTTGTTTTTCGAGACAAATCATTTATATATTTACACACCTAAATGCACATCACATTCATCACTTGACAAACCACTCCAACAAGTAACCCTCCACAACAAAATATATGTTTGCTTCGGTAGGATACTTCAGAATTTTACCCGTTAAAATTTTAAGGTTTGACATAATTTTGTCATAAAAAAACTATATATGTTTGTTTGGAGGAAACAATATCATAGTTTGCTACTTTTCTATATTAGGAGTTCTCTTTCATTTCTCCATGCCATCATACAGAAATCGAATTGAAAGTGTCATTGCTTGCAAATTGAAAGTTCTGAAGCATGTAGTAATTAGTACCATATATTTTCATTGAAATGTCATATTTTGACTTGAACAGATGAACAAATGCATATATAGATCACAAACCCAAAAGGTAGCAGGTCTACAATGTCTAGAAACATATACGTGGTCCTAAAATAAAATGTTAATAGAAAGAAAATAAAAAAAATTAAAACTCAAATGCCTCATCATGAAATATCATATCCCCAATCAAAAGTCCACCAAGAGTGCTCCCGCAACCAATCCAGCTCCCACTCCTATTCCAACATTATTCTTCTTTGCGGATTTCTCATACGAAAATGCCTGTGGAGCCGGGTACCCGTAACCGTTTTGTTGAGGATAACCGTAACTGTTTTGTGGCGGGTAACCATAGGCATTTTGTGGCGGGTAACCATATTCGATTTGTGGCGGGTAACCGTAACCCATTTGTGGTTGTTGATGATACTGTGGAGGCGGAGGGTACACATATCCGGCTGGATATTGTGGCTGAGGAGAAGGATGTACAACGGTGTAAGGCGCAGAAGTGGACCCCACCACCGGAGAAGGATAACCCGTATCATGTTCCTTAATTGGAGGAGTAAATTTGTAGGAAAAATTGAAGGCACCTTTTGGTTTGCCGGACGGTTTTCTAACCTGATAGCTAACATGTTGGAATAATTCTCCGTCGCCGGTATGGTCATGAATAAGCTCCCTGAGTGGAATTTTGATGCTACCGATGTTTTTATCGACGAGGTTGCGCAAACAACGAAGCGTGATATTGAGCGTCAAACGATTCTGGCGAGCGAGCAATTCGTTGAACGTGAATTTTACGGAAAAATTCCATGTGGGGTTGGTACCACCTTCTCTATCAAGGGGTGTTTTAGTCTTTTGCTTGTGAAGAGGGTCGCCGGAGATTGAAACAACGGCGTAAACATCCATTTTGTAGAAGAGGTTAACGTTGTTGAGATCTTTTGCTGATGAGAGGTTGAGTTCTAAGGTTTTGTGTTCCATTATGGTGTTACGTACGTTGTTAATTATTACTATAGAATTTAATTGGTGCAGTTTAGTGATATAAATAAGAATTGATTTGCGTGTTTTTGTTATTAGATGGTTGTTTGAGGAAGTAATAGGAGTTAATTGATGTGAATTTATAGAAAAAACAGTTGAACTGATGATAACCAATGGAGAAATAATCAACACATGAAGTTTCCCGCTGTTGATATTAGCGTGTTTCTGTTTTTCTTTGGTGTCAGCTTGTTACTTTCAATTTCTAGAATTAAAATTAGTTTCTTGACCAAATAAAAAAAGTTAGTTTGAAGATGTTTTAATGACTTTGAAATATCTATTATAAAAAAAAAATATTTTCAAATATATTATATTGCTTTCATCTCAAAAAATGTTGAAAGTTAGAATTGTTTTTACAAGTTTATCATAAGAGGAATTAATTACAAAAACAACTCTTGCATGAGCATAATACTAAATAAAATTTATTTGGACACAAATATAAATGATCACAATTGAAAGAGAAATGATATTAAATGTTATGATTAAATTATGACTTTTTAACTAATTTTATATTGGAGTGTGTGTTCAAATATTTTGATTTAAAGTTATGACCAACTAAGTATTTACGATAAACGGTTATTTTTCTTTAAATATTTTTACAATAAAAAGTTAAAATTGTTTTGTATAATCCCCAATCATTAAACCTTAACATTATATTCTACGAAAACATTTAAGGTCCGGTTAAAAAAAACTAAATTTTTAAGCCTTTTAAATAATTTGGGATCTTAAAACCATCCATCCCCAAATATTCAAATAAAAAAACGAGACTTTTGAAATTTAAGATAAAAATTGATATAATCCATTTGGTTTAACTGTTTAAGTTTTTTGACAAGATCCAATTTTTTAATTCAAAATAAAATGCTCCCAATTCGTAATTTTATTTTTAAAAACTAAAATGACAAATATGTCAACTTTTTTTTAAGGTTCAACCTTAAACAACTTATTAAGAATCCGTTTGTTATAGTTTTTTTTTTATAAAAAAAACAACTTTTTTTAAGAGTATTACATTCATTTCTCAAAAAATATTTTTTTTTTAGAGGAGAGAAAATATAGTTTAAAAAATTGATTGGTTTTGTAACAATAAATCCCTTTTATATAGTTGTATTAAAACAAATTAAATTATTTATTTTAAAAAATTATTTTTATTATGATAAACAAACTTAAAATAGATTCTAATTTTTATTACGGTAAACGAACGAACTCTAAAACTTAAAAATATCACTTAAACTAAATAAAATGAAGTTTGTGTGCGCGGCCACGTCAAGCAGATAATTGCTCTGAACGCCGTTGGAATTGACCATCGCTTTCGCATGCACAAGTGGTAAGTGGGAGAGGTCCACGGGCACACTACAAATGAACCAACCTGATTCTTCACTGATCAATTCTCTCAAGGATATATAATTATAATTTCTAAAGTAAAGGATCCAAGAATGTCATTGTTTTTACTTCTTTTTGTTTCATTTTTGACAAGTTCGATGTTTTACTAATGAGTGAAAGATCCAATGATAAATATTTTTTTGTGTACAAATGAAATGAAGCTCGATATAAATGTTCATTACAAAGCTTTTTGTTTCATTTTTGACAAGTTCATTGTTTCACTAATGAGTGAAAGATCCAACGGTAAGTATTTTCTTCTTCTTCTTAAACCCCCCTTGCAAACCGACGAACCGACAAAGCCAATAACCATCAAAACCGATCCTAAGAACAGTCGAAGTTGATTCTTCATTTAATGTCATCAATTTTATCTAGTGTAACGTTTTCAGGCCCGAACCCGTCTGATGCTCTGTCCTAAACCAAATGACACAAATGACCTATTTATCACAACATTAGTAATATTTTAAACAAACTTTAAACTTAAAATAAATTTAATTACTTAATTTAGAATGTTTAAAGAGTATCTCAGGAGCACCTGTTAATAAGTGACCATAATACTCTTAAAACATTTTAAATTAAGTAATTGTTCCAGTGTCTAAATTTTCAATTTCCAATGTACTTTATTACACAAACTTTCACAAAAGTTATCATTGAAGAGCTCGTTTGGTGCACAGGATAGGAAGACAGGATATGATAAAACTATTATATCCTGATTCAATTTGTTGTTTGGTGCATCAATAGGAAATGATAACTTAAACTCATTTCTTATCCTATCCTACTCACCCTTTGTTATTTTTATCCTTAGTTTTTGGTGGGTTAGAATTATC
>Ga0099826_10003044_pt1 | contig 11194 bp, 6 predicted proteins | sample Mtrugardesep15_FD_76830 | JGI IMG/M metagenome (GOLD analysis project Ga0099826, IMG submission 76830) | Root nodule microbial communities of legume samples collected from California, USA - M. trunc garden sep15 | ecosystem: Host-associated > Plants > Roots > Nodule | place: USA: California...
AAAACATCATATAAACCTTCACATAAAACAAACCTAGAGAAGAAAATAATAAAAAGATATTATTTAAATCTAGTCACCTCATTTCAATTGTCTGCTAGCACTGATGAAGGGCATTATAGAAACAATAGCAACAAATACAATGCAGGTGATTGAAGATTGCTTATATTTGACACTAAAAGACTACCACTTCACATCACATTTCCAAAGTAGAAGCCATTTTTAGACCAGTTGGAGGGATATCACAGACAGTGGATCACATTGTTGGGAATCCACTGAACAAAGCATGATGAATTCTTGTTCTGAACATTGCATGAAATTCTTAAAGATGACGACGAATTCGCACCTTTCATTGCTTCAATCGATCTAAATCATTTTGATCACGTCGAACCTACAACAATCAACAAATTTCAGTAAATGGTGAAGAGATCTGAATCATTTATAACAAAGAATCATTGCTTCATTGTGAATTCGCACCTCCCATTCAAAATTGATGACTGTCGAATCAGTGCAGATGATAGATACAACCCTTTTAAAAATAAACAAACATCCAATTCAAAATAAAACCATAAGTTAAAAACGAAAAAACACAGTAAAAAGGAAATCAAAATAAAAAAAAAACGATTTGAAGTGATTGTCATGACATAAATTTGGGGATTTCGAGTTACTTACCTTCTGATTCTAAATCCAGAGCGGCGGAAACGATTTTCGGTCGCCGTTGAAGTTGCTCCGATCCAAAAAAATTCTGGAAAAACAAAAACTTGGACATGCAATCGAACATGCATAGCAACAATAAAACAGATAACACAAAGAATTCAACCGATCATGATTTTTGATTAAACAAAAGATGAGGAAATTACCTTGGTCTTCATTCATTTCATTCTGTTATCACCAACACAACACTTTCCTCTCCTCTCGCTGTCTCTCTTTCGTTTTCATCTTCTTCCAATTTTCATTTTTCTCTTCAGCCGTTTTCCTCGTTTTCCTTTTCTGCTTTAAGCGTTCCTCCTTTCCTCGTTTTTTGTCGGCGAGTTCCTTCTTTCTCTCGTTCCCTTTTCTCTCCTCTCTTTTCTCTTTTCTCAAATTAATTTTTATATTAGTATTACCACAACCACAACTATATATATGGCAACCACAACTATTTATTATTTTACCAAAATACCCCCCATAAGGGTAAATTAGTAAATTTAATGGACAAAGATTGTCCTAAATAGTTTAGTAGAAACTGTTTTCTTTTTTCGATTGAAATTGTTGTGTTAAACAAACTCCTTTTTAAATAAGAAGTATAAATAATTAAAAAAAACAGTTAATAAAAAAATAATATTATTAAAGTTTGGCTTATTGTATGATTAGATAGTATAAATAAGCCAAATGATTAAACAGTTCAACTAATTTGGCTTATTGTTGAAAAAATTATTTTTAAAACGTTTAATTATTTAATAAAAATTTGGTTTTATAAATAAAACATTTTAAAAAAAAAAATATAATACCATTTGCCAGGGGTTAAACCCCTCGCAAGTCCCTGGTCTATACTGATCTGATTTGACTTTCCATTAGTCCAATCAGTCGGTCAGAGCAGATTGGCAGTTGCAGAAAAAAGTGAGGGAATATGCCAAGGGTTAAGACAGGGAAAAAGCCAGGACCTTTGTTAGGGGTTTAGTCCCTCGTTTTTTTCCCAGGGGTGTAACCCCTCACAAAATGTTTGCGACGAGGTGTTTTGCCAGTGTTTCCGCCCCTCGCAAATTCCCTCACAAACATCCCTTTTCCCAGGAATTCTGTCCTTTTCTTAGGGATTTTGCCCCTGGCAAAATGCAATTTTTCTTGTAGAGAAAATAATCAACCATAACCAAAACAAACAAAAAAAATCATAACCAAATTCCAACTTAGTATCCAAACAAAAGAAACAAAAGAAAAATTGAAGAAAGGATGAAAAGAGACAAAGATTTGTTTATGTTATTGGAGTGTTAGGTTAGTTGATGAGGGAATAAAAGAAGAAAATGATGTTTTCATAAAATCTCGTAAGTGTAGCTCAGTTGGTAGCTACCAGGGATAATTTATGCTGGGGCCGGTGTTCGAATCCCGAATTCCCCACTTCACATATAATGTGTGAATCTAGACACTAGACTACTTGACACAAAAAAAAGTATGCGCATTTTTATGAAGTTATGAGTTTTGTGATTAATTTTCTGTATTTTTGACGAGTTTTATGGATTTTTGATTTTTTTTAAATGATAACGATGTTTACATTTTATAACATAGAGAACTGAATTGGGAAGATGAAAAAAAAAGAAGATGAAAGTGTTATCTAAAATTAAGTTGAGGGATGAATTGTGTAATTTTGTAATATCTTTATCTGCACTTCTACTTATTAAGTCTAGTTTATATGTATTATAACTTTAAATTTAGTTACGCAGACACATTTAGGTTTAATTTATTTTTGTTTTCATGTAAATTTTGTTCAGTGAAAATTTAAATGATGAGGAATTATGTAAATTTCTAAATAATTTCAATATTTTTTTAAAAAAAATTTAAGTTAAAAATGAAACCCATTCAAAAGGTCAGTACATGGCGTATGGTTGGGGTTGGGCACCAAATTTAAAGTCTAAATTTAATTCTAATTTTAGCCCTACTTGGTTAGGTCGGGTGCCTTGTGTTGACCCTTTGCCTCATTTGCATAAACTATTTCCTCTTAAACAAATAAAAGAAAATCAATATTCAGGTTAAGGACTGACTAATTTAAGGGGTCCAATCCCACCGTCAATCTGTGGGTAGCCTCGTTTATAGCTGGAATAAAACTTTGTATGGAATAACCCATTGAAATTAGTTAAATAAGACCTTTGAGAGAAGCACACTTCAAAGTCTCAAACCAATACCAATATACCAACCTAAATCAGTTAAAATTATTATCTTATTGATCTAACAATTTGGTTGCAATTTCCTTTTATATGTTTTTTTTGTTTAATATATTTCATATTTTCCCTTCAGATTCTATAATTTAATATTATGCGAATCAATAAAAAAATTACCTTTGAATAGTTATATGATAGACAAGTAAAAAAAATATTTACAGACGCATAGTCACTCGATTTTTTACAATTTACACCTCATTTATATGTTATCATAACTTGCATAATCCTAGACCTTTTTGCTTCAAACCCTAGATCCCTTTGTCACCCTACCTCATCCCCTCCGCCTTTCCACGCCGCTCACCCTAAACCATTCCCACCCCAACTTAAATTCAACTCGACCATCCATCCTTCTTCGGCTACCGCTTATGTTGTTCGGCACCCGCTCTCAACTACCTACCCTAATATTAATCGTTTTAACTCCTATACAGTCTTTCATCGACCAGACCTTGACAAATTTTTGTTTTGTATGATGCATCGACTGCCTTGTCCAAATCGTCGCCTCCAACGCTACTTTTGCGAATTATATCAAGCTTTAGGTATGCGCAACAAAATCTTTATTAAATTTGATATATGTGTTTGGATCATCGATGAATCACTATGGTTGTAATTACGCATAAGATCCAGATGTTAGCATTGATCTATTGTGCAATTCCAAAGCAGATCTGGACATCTAATTAAGATCGGACAATTCAGATCCAAAGCATGATTTTTCTTTATTTAAACCGCTTTGAATCAAGACAGTCTAATCTTAATCAAAAGGCCAGATCTACTTTGATTGCATGACTTCAGGCAGTTTTGCAAAGTTTATTAGATCCAAATGTTAGCATCGATCTCTTGTGAAATTCCAAAGAAAATTTGGACATCTAACTATGATCGGACAATTCATATTTAAAGCATGATTTTTCTTTATTGAATCTGCTTTAAATATAGATTGTTTAATCTTGACCAGATGTCCAGATCTACTTTGATTTCCTGATGTTAAGTAGTTTTGAAAAGTTTATTAGATCCAAATGTTAGCATCGATCTCTTGTGCAATTTCAGTGCAGACTTGGTCATCCAATTAAGATCGGACAATTCATGTTTAAAGAATATTTTTCTTGATGTAAACTGTTTTAAATCTCGACTATCTAATCTTAATTATCGGACAGCCAAATCAGTTTTGATTGCATGATTTCAAGCTTATTAGACTGCATGCAACCTTGATTTGTGAATGTTTCTTGATAGATAGCACATTGTAATTGATATTGAAATTCATAATTTTTACTTCATTGTAAGAGTTTCGAACCATTTGAATTTATAAAAGGCTTAAATAAGTTTTTTCCCTAAATATTTACCAAATTTCATTGGTAGTACTAAAAAAAGTGACATGTTATTTCTCTATACAATTTTCCATAACACAATTTTAGTCTCCACTAAATTCAAATCTGTTAAATTTTTTAAAAGATTTTAAATTTTTGAATAATTTTTCCTAAGCATGTATAGATTATTATAAAAATAACTTTTACAAAAAAAATTATAATTTTTGAACATGGAATGTATCAACTATGAATTTTTTAAAATACCAAAATATCAAGATAAAATTGAAAAGTTTAAGGATAATTAAACTAATTTGAATTTGGCAAGATCTAAAATCGTATAAATTTTTTAAAATTACCAAAATATCAAGATAAAGTTGAAAAGTTTAAGGATAATTAAACTAATTTGAATTTGGCAAGATCTAAAATCATGTGCTGGGAAACTTTGTAATATGCAAACGTGCCACTTTTTTTTATGAGTACGAAAAACGAAATTAATTTTTTTTATGGACAAAAAATTTATTTAACCTTTTATAAATAAACATCCACTATAAAACCATAATGCCATTCTCAAGACGATTCGTCGACATGACTATAAAACACCATTGTTTTTCTTGCAGGAATTACATGATATTCTACCCTCCACATTGCAGTCTCAAGAGTGTTTCTTATTCAAGGGAAATGAAGAAAATGGAAGAGGTTGAATCTTTGGTAGCGAAAAAAGATTTGGAAAGTTAGTTGTGTTCAGTGGCAACAATACACGGTATTATAGCTTTTCTTAAGCCTGGTTTATTTTTAAAATTATTTAATAGGTGATTGTGATAATGATTTTAATATGGAAACAGACAAGTTAAAATTATTTATCAATAAAAAAATACAAATCTATATTACTTGTGATTGTGATAATGATTTTAATATGGCAGCAAACATGTTAAAAATATTTACCAGCCAAAAAATATGAATCTATATTAATCATAATAAGTTTAACGCTTAATTATGAATCTATATTTGCGTGTTTTTTGTTCTAAAACAACCCCTGTAAGTTATAAACGTTTTGGTTTTGATTCCTGCCATCATCATCTATACAAAAACGTATATGTGACAAACAGAGGATAACATGGTGACATGTCACGTGGCAGACGACGTTGATGTGTCATTCCATATGTTGAGTTACAAAGTTAGAGAGACAAAAATCAAAAAACAAAATTCGCAGAGGGACCAAACCCAAAAGTTCATAGAAAACTTCATCTTCTTCCTTCTTTTCCTCTTCTTTGTGATCCATGGTATGCCATCCGCATCATCATATACAACCCACACCTGGTTCTCACCTAAAGAATTATCAATTCTTTGGGTGAGAACCAGATGTCGGTTGTATATGATGATGATGATCGCATCCCATAGATCATGAAGAAGAGGAAAGGAAGGAAGAATATGAAGTTTTCTATGAAGTTTTGGGTTTGGTCCCTAAACGAATTTTGTTTTTGGATTTTGGTCTCTCTAACTTTGTGATCAACATATGAAAGGACACATCAACGTCGTCTTCCACGTCACACGTTGCCATGTCATCCTCTGTTTGCCACAGACTAGTTTTTTGATAAAAAAAATTAAACTAACTCTAATATAAGAAGCTATTAGGATTAGTGTTTGATTTCCATGCCTAGTAGAGTAATCCATACCTTTGTATTGGTTATTTATTCCACTGGGTAATCGTTGTAGTATAATGATTTTGATTTAAAAATAATACACAAACTAGTTAAAAAAAATATTTTCTTAAATGATTTTTATGGGTAATAAACAAATACGACTAGTTTCAGATTTTTTTAAAAATCTCTAGTAAAAAAATCTCCAAATTCTTTTAACACATTCTATTTTTTTAATCTGAAACAAACAAACTCTAAATTGGATGGATTGAATTCAATCCATTAACCAATTTCTCACTTGCTAGATAGATTTGTTGAGGTGGCCCACAAAAAGGTGGTTTTTTTAGGAAATCCACCAATCCTCCATTTAGAGGGCAGATTTGAAGGTAAAAACCCTCCATTTTAAGGTAAAATCCACTTAACCAAAAGTCAAATTGGTCATCCCTATCAAAGCATATTCATCTGATCAGGAAGTTATAAAAAAACAGTAGATAATATCAAAACAGTAAAACCATTGTAGAAATGGGCAGCGTATATGGTCAAGGGACCCAAAATAGGTATGGTTGCTGCCATATTTAAAATATTACCAGTCAGGCAGTCACCTATTACATAATCTAAAAAAAAAAAATCAGGATGAAGAAAAGCTATAATACAATGAGTTGTTGCCTCTGAACACGTCTAACTACTCAGATCCTATTTCTCTTCTGAACCATTTTCTCTACGCATGTCGACATCTATAAATGGTTGCGCGTTCAGACCAAATGCAGAGGATACTTCGCGAGCAAAATGGAAGAATCAGGGAGTGAAGAGAAACCAGATTGTATCGTGTTCCCATCACTACAACCGATATAATGAGCATTGAAATTCGGAAGTGGTGAGAATGCAGGCTGTACTGTGCTCCCATGGCTAGAACTCATGATGGGGGCATTGAAATCAATTCTCCGGAAATCATTGTCATAAACCTTCAGCTTTGCTGATTTTGGACCAGCATTGTCATAAACCTTCAGCTTCGCTGATTTTTTACCAGCATTATCATGGGTACCATTTTCTTCATTTCTTTTGGCACTTGAATTAGGCTTCTGGGTGGATGAAGGAATGGTTAGTACCTTCCCGAATATTTTCACATTGGGCGAGGCTTATGAATATGGCAAACACTATAGGCTTTTGTGATGATCGTCTTGCTTAACCTTTTGTGACAAAAGCGACAACTCAGTTACTGAACTGCTTCAAATTATAGCATTGATGGACTCTAGCAGCTTCAACATAATCCACTGAATTCCCAGGATTACAAAGCTGATAGCCAAGATTGTTACTGGAATTATGACCACTCATATCTCGGTTTTCCCGGTAATCAAATGACAGTAGATCTTGGATAGTTGTTTCATTACATTGCACAACAACAACTTCATCTCTAATTCATTTCCCTGATGCCCATAAGAAACATCATAAACCAGTCTACCCTCATCAGCAGAATCAGACACTAATTTGTAACGGCACCTCCCCATTCATTTGGCTTATCTTTTCTAATTTCAATGTTATCCGCCATAATTATAGCACTCTGGTCCTGGACTTAACCTGATCTATCAGAACTATACAACACACCAACATTATCATTCATGGCCAGTTTAGATTTGCCACCATTCCAAGATGAATTAGAAAAAATATTTACATCTTCATTCTCTACTTTCGCGTTAATTTTCTCTGATTCATCTGACTCAGCTGACAGGTTCCTGGCTTCCACAGGATTAGATTCTTCATGATACAAGTTCTTATCAGATGCAGGCTGGTCAACACCTGTTTTAGTGCATGTCGTATAAGAGCCATTGTATGAACCTGCCTCTATGATGCATGCATTATTTGCGTCTCTCCAGCCACCATCCACATCATTATCCCCTATTGATGCAACAATTTCAGCATTTTGACCCATGAGATTCATTACAATGTGTTTGTGATTCTAGCTAAAAAGTACTCTGCACTGGTATTGGGATCTTGTATTGACACACTTTGCAATCATTGTAGAATCCTTACCGAAAGATGACAAAGCATGAAGAAATGTTGCCTTCTCCACATTTGTGTAATAAGTAAGCTCCATTTCTCTACAGCTCTCATTGGAACAAGTTTCTTGGTTAACATCTTGAGTAATGACTAGAATCGGAGGTTGTTTGCAAACAGACCTTGCTTTCACAGATTCCTTGATCCTTTTACCTTTCATAAGATCAACTAAGCTAGTTAGGTTGGAACTTGCTGGCTCGGAAAATGAACAACCACCGCATATACTTGTCAATAACCAGCTGCAAAAGTCTCTCCTTCATGTTAAAATAGTGACGGTAGTTGCTGGTGTATTCACTAGTTTATGTGGTGGTTGACTTTTGTCTGAGGCAACAAGTTCCAGCATAACTATCTCAGCTATCCCAGCTTAAATCTATTTGATGTAAATCGATATTAATTGTTTGAAATATTTAAGAATTTTTACATTGAAATTTCTAACTAGTTTTGGTCTCTAAATTCATTTTTTGAGCAATAATGTAAAGAATATTTTTCTAACGCGTTCAAATTTGTTATGTCATCTAAATGTATGGTTCATCGAGTCGAGTCTCCAACACCGAGTCCTTAACACCCAACATAAAAAAGCCAATAGTTTCGACATTGGCACCGGTTGGGAAGATAACAACAACTTTTGGGATATTCGGGGATTTAAGAAGTTGAATGTGGTTGGGAAGGAAATGAGAAACATTGTCATCAACGGCTTCAGTAGTAGAATCAAATAGATGGGCAATAGTGGAAGTAGTGAAGGGGAGAATGGAAGGGTCGGAGGTTAAAAGGTAGTGTTCGGTTAAGAGGTGGTGTGGAACGTGAAGAGAGGGAATTATAGAAGAAAAAAGAGGGGTTGGTGAGTTAGGGTTAGGGTTAAAGAAGAGTGGACCAAGGGAATCAGTATCAGAGAGAAGAAGATGTGATATAGTTGATGCACCTATTGGGAATAGCGATTTCCGTTCTTCTAAAAACTCCATTGCAAGTAATAACAATGATTGTTGAAAACCAACACTAACCAAGATAATGTAGGTGTCTTGTACAAGTGTGATAGGTTTTGTTATGTCGGATAGCATAGAAAATGGTAATATAAATGTCAAATTGTGCTTATTCGTTTGAAAGTTTTGAACATTTTCTCAAATGTAAATAATTTGTCATGATAGAAACTGGATGAAATGAACAGGAATATTATCAATACAACATTTTTTTTATAGTTTGGCATTGTTGTTAGTATACTATGTAGACAAATGTTAAGATGTTAATTGTTATGTCAGTTTCTTTTTTTGACAAGACTTGAACCTATCCTTTTAACTTCTTTAACTCCTTACATTCCGTAGCTTAAACCGATTGAAGTATACAACCCCTTTTCTGAATTCCTTCTCAAGGGAAAAGAAAAACTATACTATAGAAAGTACAAAATGAAAGTAATACAATTGTAATTTTGTTGGTATATGTAGACATTGTTAATTAAATTAATTAACTTTCAATTAAAGTTGTCAAATCTCAAATCATGATACTTTGCAAGCGTTCCATTGGATTCCCAAAACGACAGTATGCAGCCAGTTTCTCACTTCACAATTATCAAATGTAACATGGCCATTTCTTCTTTTCAATTTAAAGGCAAATTGGGATTTTGATTTTGCCTAAACAACTTTGGGCTTATATTTTTGCTTAAACAAATTGGCCTTATATTTTGATTTTGTTAATTTGATCTCCCTCCGGTTGGCTCATAGTTTTTTTTTTTTTTAATAAATGATATTTATTTAATTTGATAAAGTAATTGATTGAATTTGCACTTGACTAATCTTTAAACTTGAAACAAATAAACGTTGTACTTAAGACGATAAATCAAAAACATACCACACAAAGACGGTGTCATAAACAGAGTCGTGATTAGACGACGAAATCACAAAACAAATGAAATAAAACTGTAAATATGTGAAAACCACTTATGTAACTAAAAGAGAAAGAAAATAAATTTGGAGGGGTGATTTCAGGTTAAAATCGACATTAAATTACCCTTGTTCTGTAGATAAAAAAGATGAAAAGTGGCAATGAATAAGGTTTAGGAAGGAAAAGAGAGATAGTTTGTTTTTTAATGTTCAATTTGAGTGTAGATTGTTGTTGGTAAATACCTCAAATATAAGGTTTAGGGGACTATCTTGAAGAGGGGCGGATGCTTTCATTACTAAGGGGTGTCTATGGCTACCCCAAATAGAAAAATAATTATTCAACAAGTAGGTATAGATATATATTTAGCTACCCTTGATAATATATTGGCTACCCCGGATATTTTTTTTTTGGGTAGAATAACTTTTTGTTTGATTTTGCTTACTTTACAATCGAATTTTAAATTATTTGATCTGCCTTCTAAAAACTGAGTGTTAACACCCATAAAAGAATAATAATATTCTTTAATTTAACAAAGAAAATATGATAACAACAAAAATCTATTACTATTAATGCAAGCAGATTTCATATAGGCGCACCCCACCCCATTTTTTTAATATTATTATTTATTAGTAAATTGGATAAAAGAAAGGAAATGATGCTTTATTAACCCTTTATTATTGTAAAAAAAAAAATATAATAACCCTTTATGAACATTTTGCTTTTTTTTCCTGGATAGTTAAAAAGTAAGTAATTAGTAAATTATAACCCTTTATAATTTATTTTTGTTGCTTTAACTGTATTTTAGGAAATATATTTTATATAAGTAATAGTTGTTGTGATTTATTTTATTTTATGTTTTAATAAGTAATGCTAGTTGCCAATTTAAAAAGACAATCCCTTTGAGACGATCTTACTAGTATTTTATTATTTTCAAACGGTTTGGTACTCTTTCTAAATTAAGTCATCATATTTTTTATGTTGTTGCTGGGAAATGTTGATATTTCAACGAGCTAATTCGATTTACTTATTAATTTTATTAGATTAGTTTTTACAAACCGTAGAATATAATTTTTTTTTTAGAATAGATTCGTTTCAATTTTATTTTTGTTTTCTTTTTATTAGCACCAACATTTTTCTTTGATTCTTTGATTTTCTTTTTGAACTAACATTTTTATTTATCCTTCTCCTTTTCGATCTCTTTAAGGAGTAACATTTTTATTTTTTTAGTTGTTATTTTTTAGGAGTAGTCTGTAGAATTAGGATTAGGATTTATAAGTTAGTATAAATCTTTTTTAGATTAGGGTAATGTCGCGTCATTTTTCGGGAGACCATCGCCGTTTGACCAGCTTTGACTCACTATTTTTATTCACGACTGAACTTTTTTATTTTTTGGGGGAAGGGGAAGAAAAGTTCGAAATACCCATTTGAA
>Ga0099826_10003045_pt1 | contig 11193 bp, 9 predicted proteins | sample Mtrugardesep15_FD_76830 | JGI IMG/M metagenome (GOLD analysis project Ga0099826, IMG submission 76830) | Root nodule microbial communities of legume samples collected from California, USA - M. trunc garden sep15 | ecosystem: Host-associated > Plants > Roots > Nodule | place: USA: California...
ATATATATATATATATATATATATATATATACATATATATATACATGTCACTATAAATAAATAATATTTTGAAATTGATTATTGTGAAGGATGACAGCTGATATATTGAAAGAAAAAAGAGGAAAGCCTACAACTAGAGAAAAGGAAAGTATATGTGGTGCAATCCATCTAAACGAGAAAGGGGATACAACTACTAATGACTATGAACTTCCATTAGATGTGGTCGAAGTGATTGCAAAGCATCTTAATTTAGTATTTGATTATTTGCATTTTCGAGCTACTGATAGAATCTTCCGGCTAATAGTACCACCAATTCAATGGAATCTCAAGTCTGTGCTAAGGTTTGATAATAATTCACTATGTCCTTTGGTTGTATGCTTAGATAAGGACAATGTTTTTAATTTTGTGCATCCAAAGCATGGGCTCAAGTGTAAATTATACCATTAAATTGCCAAAAGACAATTTTAAAGGCAGTACATATGTTGATAAATATTTCAATTTTCTTGGAGGAAATACATATGATGATGAGAAATACTTGAATTCAGATTGTGAAATATGTTACTGAAAAGATGGTTGGTTATTATTGACAATGAAAACAAATTTCTCATTTTTCTTCAACCCCTTTACAAAACAAATGATACCCTTTAAGTATGGACCTATAACCATAAGGAGTCCTAAGTGTGTTGGATTTTCACATTGTCCAAAATCTTACAAATGTGTAATTGCTGGTTTTGAGGAGAGTGAACCACTTCAAGATAAGACATTAAACTTTACGCTCATTGATTCTGACACAAGATTTGATTCATCATTTGATTCTGATTACTTTTCTGTCTACAACAGAAGTCCTACTTTCCATAATGGATCATTTTCTTTTCTTAGTAACAAAGGAATGTTGGGAGTTATGAAATTAAAAGAAGAAGAAGGAGAAATAGGAGCAAGTTGGAAAGAATTCAGTGAACCTCAATCTCCATGCACCGACTCTATCAACACTTATATAGTAGAATGCAATGGTAATCAGTTGTCGGTTTTCGAAGGGCCTTTTGGTGAATGGGTTCGAGTTTTCAAGTTGAATGAGTCAACAATGAGATGGAACATAGTTGAAAACTTGGGGAATGACATGCTTTTTGTTGGCAATACATCATTTTCTGCAAAGGCGAACATTCCAGGAATGGAAAACAAAATATATTTGCCAAGATTTTATAGCCGAAGTATTGTGTTTTATTCATTAGAAACAAACAAGTACAACACCTTTGAAGATGAAGTGGTTAACTTTGACAGTGTAAGAGAACCACTGAATAGCAGTTGGATTGAGCCAAGGTGGAACTAAGTTCCCATTATAGTTTGTGGCATATAAATTCGTTTAGGAATTATTTTTTTAATTTGGAATTTTATGCCAAGTTACTTAACATTAATATTGTATACAAATGTCTGCTACAAAAATGTGCTTCATATAACGGTATTTGAATTTTCCGTCGGTTCAAAGCGCCGCCAAAGATGACTTCCACCGAATGGAAATACAAATCAATAATTGGCACCGTTATATAATTGTAGCGGCAGTTTTTGCCAATCTCGGGAACAACTTCCAGTAAGAGGATTGCCATTAGTTAAAACCGACACTAATAACAAAAATGGTTTAGCAATAGTTCTTACTACTTCACATTATCAAATAAATACTTGTCGTCGGTTTCAACTACCGCTAACTTTCTTTTTAAAAATAAAACAGCAAAATGCAGTAGTAATATAATTTTTCACCGGTAATAGAATACAAGACATGACATAAAACACAAAAACCAAAGCCTTATCTATTCTAAAGCACAAAATATATTAATCTCATTGCATGAAAAAGTAACCAGTTCAGGTAATTAGGTAAAGTTGTTAATGAACTTCAAGTAACTAGGACTTTTGCTCTAAGTACGAGAAAAAAATTAAATTCTTTCATTGCAAGCATAAGGACCAATTCTAATTTGAACATCGAAGCTTACTTGTTGCACCAACTTTATGATAAAGAGCAAACATCCCCAATATAAAACTGGAGTCAGACATTTGTTGCTTTTGCTACATCACACAAACAAACACCAACTTTTTTGTTCCTTCTCTTATTTCCAATCATCTTTGACCCCAATAAAGTAAGCATATTTTTACAATTACATTGTCAAAGAGACGTAATTCAAGATCGTTCATCTTCAAAACAACTTAAACAAAGCTCAATAAGTTAAAACTGATGATAGGTTAGTTTTAGTTGCTTACGTTAGAGTAAGTATAACTAGAAGAATTAAAGCAACACAGATTAACTAGAAGAATACCAAAATTGTTTGCAACTCCTTCATGTTCTTAGAAAGAGAGACAAAACATACATTAACATCGTTCATGATAGGATATTTAAATCAAGGACCACTCATGTACTAACATAGCTAGTTCTAGAAGCAAGTATGACTCACCTTGATCTAGAAGGATCTATTATCCATCCTGTCAGGGACTAATGTTGAATATGTTAGGGTGCACATATCTAATTGTGAGTATTAACTTGACTATATAAGTATTGTAAGACCTCACAATGAAATCAACCGAAAATATAATTTATTATGTCTCTCTAAATTCTATGTGTGTGATCCCTGCTCAAACTCGGTCTTATCATTTAGTGCTTTCATTTTGATCTTATTCCCGTTAATTAAAATTGGTGATGAAGTTTTCGATATTTGATGGAAAAGAAGATGCATATTGGTGGATCCTTTGTGTCGAAGAATATTTTAGAACAAGAGGAATATCTGAGGTGGCTAAGGTGATGGTGGCTGATATGACCATGAAATGGTTGCTCTCATGGTGAGTTTGGTGGTCTCATCGTCATTGCGAAGTAATTTTGAGAAAGTTTACCACTTAATTTTTGCGGCTCTTATAGCCGTAATGGTTACACGTTTTACCAATATTGCATGAGAAAATGGAGCCAACTTATGAATCGATGAATGCCGTCAAGGCAACTTCCTTTCTTGTAGGTTTCGTTTTCCATCCAGTCCCTTCAGTTTTTGGTAACCAAATATGTCTTCTCGGTTGAGGTGAAACCAATTATCTCAAACAATAGCATTATGTACAATTTGGTTTTATAGGTGAAGTCCATGATCAAAATTGTCGAACAAGTGTTAAGCAACTTAATAGATTCGGGATAAACCCAAAATATGTTTTGAACAATAATAGACTCACATTTTGTTCTTATGAAATGAAGATATGTACGCTCCTCCAACTTTGTGACCAGATGCATCTCTGACTTTTCATCTCTGATTTACCATTGATTAATGATGTGAATTATACACTTGCTTTATATTTGTCAAATTGCCTTTACATTTACCCTTCAAATTCATCAGAATATGTTTAGGTTGCACCTCTTTGTCATGTCAACAATATTCTTCTTGTCTTTCTTTGTTAAAGTACCTGCAAGAAATTGCGCTTCTAATTTATTTTGGATCCATCTTATGGTAGCGAACTCCATTAAGCATACCCAACTACCATTAATTATCTTCATACCTTAAATAACCATGTAACCTAAACACCCATCCACATTTCCATGATCATGTGTCGTCAAGCTTCAATTTCTTCTTTTGCTTGGGTGCTTTGTTCTCACCACTACTTTCACAAGCCAACAATAACACAAATTTTGTGAATAATGTTCAATTATAGTTATAGTAAATCACACATGTATTGCTTGTCGACTGGCCCATGGGCCGTCCTATAATTATGTTCAACCTTAGGTAGTTTCAAATCGACAAAAGACTCATTTTTACTTGGTTTCGACTCAACAATATTATCAACCGTATCTTCAACCATAACTATTAATAAATAACAAAAAATTGAAAAACGAAATACCATCAATAATTATTTCAATCATCCAATGCATAAATATGAAGAAAAAAATAAAAATACCATAGACTCCACGACACTTAACTACCGTTGGCACCATCGACGTTTAGCTGTCATTGGCTCAAATGGTAATTAAGTGTGATTACGGGCATGTAGGAAATGTTGCAAAAATATTGAAGAAAATTTGCACAATTTAAACTGGTTAAAAGATGCATCATTTCTTTTTGACGTCAAATGAGTGTAGAAACTTTCTAGCAATCATTCTTCAATGATTTGAAACCAAAATTTTGCACAAAAAATTCAAAATTTGGGATTTTTGGATGGAAGGGGAAAAAAGTTGGTAAATGAATAGTTAGGTTGAAGATACTTACTTTATAAATGAAAAATGTCAGGCACGACACAGTTAACTGTCGTTGACACTTAGCGAAAGTAGCAAATGACAGTTAATAGTCATAGGGGGTTATTTGGTTTTTTGGGGGTATCTCGGAGAAAATTGGAGCAGAAAGAGCAATTTTCGAAAACAATAGAGGTGAATCGGTTTAGCCCATGTAGTTTTTTCTTGAAAGGAGATTAGGCCCATGTAGTTGGAAAGTGAGAGAGAGAAAATAAATATGTATGATTAAGCCCTAGTTTCAAAAGATGTGAGAACAGTAACGTGTGTGCAAAGGTTTAACCTCCATCGAAAAAGAATTAGCCGCCACGAAGAAGACAAGAAATTAGGGTTTCGGTAGGGAAGCAAACTTGCTTATTTTTTGCTACAAAGTGGAGCAAAGGGTTTTTTTTCTCTCGGTAAGGCGTTGAATTTAAGGTATGTTTTAACTCATGTTTATGAGTCCTAATTAAATGCAATTCCTATTGTGTTGCTCCATTTGTATTATGGTTTTTGCTACTACTCTCTTTACTTTGTTAAGAAAAAGTACCAACCCTCTTTACATTTATGACAAAAACTAAAATCTCTCTTCACACTTTAATTTCATATTCTTTTACTCCAAAATCCTTTCTTTCTGATTTTGGAAGAAATTTTCACAAAAGTCTCATATTTGGTTTCTAAACCCTAACTCCATTGACAATTCTGATTTTTTTTATGTTAGACACCTTCAATTGGTTTGAACTTGAGACCTTGCAGTTGTAACTATGAGTTTCAGTGGTGTTTGACCACAAAAACATTAAGCCTCGTGTTTACACTTAATTATGTAGAGAATTACAAGCACTACTATGTAAGATGTCAAAGAGATCATGTTTAAAACTAAATTAATTGTTTTTGTAATTTTTGCGAGTGAGTTTTGATATGCTCTTCAGGGTGCCCTTATGAGGTGGCCATGAAACACAGATACAGATAAGAACACGACGCCTAATCCGTGTGGTGTCCCTGCTTCATAAGGTGGTGGCCTTTGCTTCATTGCATTTTCTCTGTGCTTTTTTCTTTCCTTCTTAATTGGTGTCTTACTGGTCTTGGTTTATTACATTCGTAATGATTTATTTATGTAGCTATTATACTCTCTTGCTTATACACAAAAGCGTAATTTTTTGTCTCTAGGCATGTCTTATGATTGGATTGGTATATAATGAAATTCATTATGCTGTTAAAAACAAAAATTGGTGTAATTTTTTTCTTTTATTTAAACTAGTAACATACATTCGCACGGGTACTGGTTGGTCGGGGATGATTTTTTTAGTAGTTTGAACTCGTCATTATGTATTTGTAAACATTTTTAATTTTATGTAACTGTCAAAAACAAAAAACTACTGCCTTTTATATTTTATTAAAAAAAATGGTGCTTTTTTGAGTAATGCAAGGAAGTTACATAATGCTAAAAGTTAGGGGGTAATTTTGGAATGGAAAAAAGGCTACATCAAACCCATGTATTGTCTTTATTAATAGGTATAGATTAATTAATTTACAAATATATCCTTAATCCAATCAAATAACTCTGTTTTTTTTCTTCTTTCAATCCTATGATACTAATGCGGAGATTAAGAGTACACATGGAATTAGAAGATACAAGAGAGAGCAGAAAAACACTTCAGAAAAAAAGAGTGACGTGGTTAATTTTGTGTAAGAGAACCACTGAATTGTAGTTGGATTGAGCCAAGGTGAAAGTAACTACCTGTTATATTTCTGATTAGTTTTGTTGAAAATAAAGTTTGGAACAAAAAAGTCTTTTATATAGAAATTTTATGTTTTATTGTTTGGAGAAACTTTTTGGATGTATTTACTGACTTAAACTCATTTGGTACGAAGGATTCAATCTATCAATATTACTGAAATAAATAATATTGTAGTTATATATTTTATATTTGTTTGTGGACACTGTCTTTTTGGGACATGTTTTCTCAAGTGTATAATATACAACCAATCTCCTATGTTAAACAAATGGTGAGTAGATAACCAATCTCCTATGATTAACAAATGTTGAGTAGAAAAAAGTTAGTAAGTTATCGTGGTTGTTTCACATAAACTTATTTCTTATTTTTTTTATTCTTTACTTATCCTAGCTTTACCAAACGCTTTCGAACTAGCCACCATACAATTTCACCATGGGTTTACTTATCTTGTGGGAAAGGAAAACGTTGTCATCGGTTGAGGGAAACACTGTAAACACTGGTAAGATAAATTAAATTAATCCTAAACATGCAAAAACACTCTCTCTCCCTCTCCCTCTCCCTCTCTCCCTCACACACATGAGGGTTTAATTGATGTTTTTTTATGAATAGGTTTTGGATTCAAATCCATCGACATACACCAGTGGAGTTTTTAACGTCGAGATAATATTACCAACAAATTATGTTGCTGGTGGTGTGTGTCACGTTCTATGTAAGTACACAATATAATGTTTATGATTTTGTTAGTGTTTATGAATATTACTTGAATGAAATATTAATCGGTGTGACCTCCAATTGCTATATTAGATTTTTCAATAAGAAACTGAACATTGCATTATTACTTTAAACATTAAAAAAAATATTGGGGGGATATTTGTTGTCGTTGTTGTTACAAACCACAAGCATTGATGTTTTTTATATAAGAAGGCATGATGAACAGAGTAATATAGCTAGAAACCACCGTTGACAGTTACGAACAAACTTGTTTGAAAATGGAACTAGTGGTCATCAAGAGCCTTACAAACCTTACGATCTCTAGTTCAACCCAACCAAAGAATATCATAGATATAGTATTCTTTGGATAAAAACAAATATTACGTAAGTGTTTTCTCTCTCTATTTTCTTTCTATGTTGATATGTAAGTGTGTCTTTATTACTACATTCATACATCATAATTAAATGAATATTTTAGTTGTCAACTATAATTACGTACATTTGAACACCATAATCCAAATAATACATGTTAGCTAGGATCCTATCTTTGTCCAAGTGCAATTAAAATTGGTATGCGTAGATCCATATGAGCATATAGCTCAGTTAACATGTTTGCAGAAGAACTTTTTTACAAAAAGAAAAGATACATTTTTTATTAAAAATAAAGAAAACAAATATAAGTAAATATTGTGGTGAAGATAAATGTAAATTAATATATATATATATATATATATATTGGTGGCAAAAACTTTACTTTATTTCACAGGAATATTGTAGACTTATATTAGCTACTTATCATATATTTTGTCAAAAAAAAATTGTTCATTAATATTGTATTTATCATATGTTTGATGAATTATTGTAGATTTTACATTGAAGAAATTTCAATTACATAAGTGTTAGGAAATGAGCTAATAGAAATTAATTACTCATCCAAGCCGTTGTACTTGTATCCTGCCATATGGGATGCATTAAATTGGGCCACACACGAATGAAATTGCAAAGTGGACTATAATTACGGTCTTTTTGTAGCTACATTCAAGAATCTAGTTCTCAAGGGTTGCACTTTTGATCCAATTCAAGTTTCAGTTGATGTAATTTGCTCAGAAAATCTCAAAGCTCAAGATCGCCTAAATGCCAACATCTCATGTCTTATTTATATTGTTATGTTTGACATAGGTACCTTGTTTCACCACCGGAGTGTGTTATTATTTCGAAAGAGAAACAAATGTTTAAAGAGATTGGAAAGTTAAGATATGGATGAAGTCATCGTCGACATTCTAGGCATATATGATATTTTGATTTGATAACCCACTAATCTACTTATCAAATCAAAACATCAGATCACCGATTGGAGTTGAAGCACGACCTCTCAGCCTAGAATGTCGACGATGCCTTTGACCATATATCAACTTTTCATTCTCGTTAAACATTTGTTTATCTTTTGAAATAATAAAACACACTCTGGTGGTGGAACATGATACCTATGTGTATGATAACAATATGAATAAGACATGAAATATTGGCGGAATTTTTTCATTGAGGCGGCGGAAGGGGTTCATAATGGCGTAATTTTTGAGCAAAATTGATATCTGGAACTTGAATTGGATCAAAAGTGCAACCCTCGAGTATTAGATTCTTGTATGTAGCTACAAAAGGACCGTGATTATAACTTTGCAATTTCCTTCGAGTGTGGCCCAATTTATGCATCCCATATGGTAGCATACAAGTACATCGGCTTGGATGGGTAATTACTTTCCATTTGCTCGTTTCATAACACTTTTCGAATTGGAATTTCATCAACGTAAAATCTACAATAATTCATCAAACTTGAGATAAATACACTATCATGAACAATTTTTTTAACAAAACATATGGTAAGTGGAAAATGTAAGTTTACAATATCCCCGTGAAATAAAGTAAATTTTTTACAGCTATAAATATATTAAAATATACACATCACGGTTTTCTTTATGGTGAATGAACTAATTAATTTTCATTTATCTAGTCACCGCAATATTTATATTTCTCTTCTTTTATTTTGAATAAAAAAGGTATCTTTTCCTTTTGTAAAAAAAAGTTCTACCGCATACAAAAAAGTTCTATTTATATCAATGTTAATTGCACTTGAACAAATATAGGATCCTAACTAAAATGTATTGTGTGGGTTATAATTTTCGGTTGGACTTAGTTATGGTTGACAAATGAAATATACATTTAATTATAATGCATGAATGATGTAATAATAGAGATACACATACATATCAACATAAAATAAAGAGAGAGAATGGTTACTTAAATTTGTTTTTGTCCAAAGAATATTATATCTATGAATTTGAAATCTAGTTCATCATGCCTTCTTCTAACGAAAACATCAATCATTATGGTTTGTAACAACAAAATCCCCCCTCCCGAAAATAAAGTAATGCAACAATCAGTTTCTTTTTGAGAAATCATATATATATATAGAACACACCCAGTAGTTTTCATGTGGACTAAAATAGATGTTGATTTAAACATAAACATAAAAAAACGAAAAAATAAAAGATGAATGGGCTAAGCCCGTGTTGCTGTAATAATGAAAATAAAAAGGGATTGAGTAATCCCTATTTGCAAAAAGTGACAAAAGTTGCGTGTTTTCTATGGTGCCGCACTCAAATAGAATTACTGAGTACAGACAAGAGAAGAAAATTAGGGTTGGTAGTGCAGCAAAGTTGAGGTGATTTTGCTACAACTTTAATTTTTTGTCCCTATTACTGAACATGTCAATTTAATATATTTTATATGCAAATGCTAACATGCTTCAACTTTATCCGATTCAAATTTTTACATTCCGTTCTTTAACATGCGTTCTTAGGACACAATCTAGCAAGACCATATATTTTATTCATAGTTAAGTCTTCCTTCTTTATGTTGGTTTGGTTTTAAAAAGTTTGATTGATATTAACTGTTCTACTGTGACTGTTGTAGTGTGTGGTTGGCTTCCATATGTTATAACTGATCTTATTTGTTGCTATGCAGATTAAGAAATTAAGGTTTATTTTTCTTAGTTGTTGGCCTTGAATTTAAGGTATTTTTAATTTCATGTTTGTGAGTGTGATCTTCACTGCTAACTTTGTTTACACTTGTATCAAAAAGAAAACCCTCAAATCCTTGCATTTCATTAGATTCATAATCTTATTTTATGATTTCTTTGTATTGTTTGTGATGTTGTACAATGAACTAGCTTGGTTTCAAAATATTCCCACTTATAGTTTTTACTACGCCCCAACTAAAGAATTTATGTATGTATTGAAATAATACAATTTAAACCCTTGATGCTCACTTCTTTTGTTTTGATTTTCCTTTTGAAGTTTTACCAATTTTCTAATACACGCTAATTAGGAAAAGATCGATTTCAATTTTTACACACTACTAGTATGAAGACACTAAGGACAAATCAACAATGTCTTCCTCCTCCGCAACAATACCCTTGGCTTCTTTATTTTGATCGTTTCAACGACCAAACGTGCGAAAAGAATCAAATATTTTGCAGCATATTATATCCGACCATGACTTACACAAGAAGTATTCCAGAACTGAGGGATGTAAATCTATGGACTGTACAACATGGTTGTGTCTTTTGGCAAATTACATATCAAAAGGTTACAAGCTATTTCTTTGGAATCCATATGTCCTTCAGAAAATTGAGCTTCCACACCATGCACAACACAGTGTTATTGGTGATTGCATTTTGTCATCCTCTCCAACTGCTATTGATCAAATTTGTTCCATATTTTTATTCTCATATCACACGTCTTCAATATTCTACTTCCAACTTGGATATGAACAATGGACTGAAGTAGACTATTGCGAAGAACTAGAGACCACTTTAAATCTGAACGGTGAAAAAGTCTCTTTGATGAGATACAAAAGCTATCTTACTAACCCAGTTTACTGCAATGGTTTCTTATTTGCAGAGTCATTTGAAAGGTATTTAGTAGTAATTGAGCAACAACATGGATATCGAGGTCTTACGATAAACTCCATACTTGTTCTCATGCCAACCCTTCCATCAACTAGATTTCACCGTGTATGCCGGTTGTTAGGATCTAACAATGAACTATATCGAATTGAAATTTTGCATACAAAATATAAGGTTATTTATGTTGTTGTTTAAAAATTCATATTTTCATTATTGGTGTGGAAAAAGGTGAAAAGCATCAAGGATAAAGTATTCTTTATAGCCCATTTTAATTCACCCTTTGCTTGTCAAGCAATTAATCCAGAAATTGAAGGAGGCCGCATCTATCTCACCCTTGAAAACAAAATTTTTATTCATATTTATAACATTGAAGACAAGAGTCTCATGTGTTCTCAACCATTCTCGAATTTACCAGAAAAACCGTCTAGTTTGACATGGTTCATGCCAGATATATGGTAATTTTTAATTATATTTTAAACACATATCATTCATAGTATTAAATTTAAGATAGTACTATATATATATATATATATATATATATATATATATATATATATATATAT
>Ga0099826_10003046_pt1 | contig 11192 bp, 7 predicted proteins | sample Mtrugardesep15_FD_76830 | JGI IMG/M metagenome (GOLD analysis project Ga0099826, IMG submission 76830) | Root nodule microbial communities of legume samples collected from California, USA - M. trunc garden sep15 | ecosystem: Host-associated > Plants > Roots > Nodule | place: USA: California...
GGATGGGGTTTACTTTCTCATCCCCGTTGGGTATGGGTAGGGTAACGGGTAAGTATATGAAAATCGGGTATGGGGATGGGGAATGTAAAACCCGTCCCCACCCCGCCCCATTGCCATGCCTAAGTTTTAGTACTTTTATTTATCATAAAAAATCATTTCCTTATTCTCACTTTAAAATTAGTTATATAAGAAAGAATTAAAAAAGTTTTAAAAAATATTTTTTTTAAGGGGTTGATTAAGTAATGATCATTATAAATATTTATAATTTCAATTTTAATCTCTACTTGAAAAATCATACTTTTTAGCCTCTGTAAAAAAAATTCTTTACATTTTTAGCCTTTGTAAAAAATTTCATCAGCATTTTCAGTTCTTGCAAAAAATTTCGTGACATTTTTTATCCTAAAAATATTAAAGGTGGATGTCGAAGAGACTAAAAAGTGTAAATATTTTTTGTAGAGATTAAAAACAAAATTATAAATATTTATATGTATCTTCTTTTTTGAGAGAAAAAATATTTATATGTATCATTTATCTAATTAACATATCATTAAATAAATGATATGTATAAAACTAAACGAAAGTAATGTCAAATTAAGTAGTAACTCTATTATTATTATTATTATTTATATAAAACAAACCGAAACCCAGATAGTAACTCATGTCAATCTAAAAGAGAGTAGAAATAATGTGAAACTAAATGAAAATCTTAACATGTAAACTCTAAAGATACCATAAAAAAGCAATTTAGGAACCTCACCGAAAAGAGTTGCCAGAGTTGTACAAGCCAACAAATTTAAAGAGAGACTAAAATTAGTTAGTCAATTAAGTTTCTTGTTTCTTCTATGCATGTATAATTTTTTTGGTTACATTCTATTCACGTATAATTAAATCTGTAAGTTTTTTTCTTTTTACGACATTCTCATGTTATGACAAAGAAACTACTAACATTTTGCCATAAAAAAATAAAATAAAAGATTGTATAAAATTTTGCCTTTTGAAATTTTAAAAATGCTAATTAAGTAAATATTCTTTATAAATATTTAAAATTTCACAAAAGAATCACACTTTTTATTTATGTAACATTATTTGCCAGAATTTTTATTAACCAAAAATGCTGATGAAAAAGTTTACAAAAAAATAAAAGTATTGACCGAAAATTTTACCAAAAAAATGATTTTTTTAAGGTTTTTCTTTCATGTGTAAATTTGCATATATTAAAAAGTTTAAAATAGTAACTTTGACTATTTTGCCGTTAAAAAAAAAACTTTGACTTGAAACTTATTTTTTAAATATTAAATATCTAGCTTTTTAATAAAAAATTATTAATTTTTAATAAAAAGTTATTACATTTAGTTACCTTGACACATGCAATCTTTCATATGTTAGACATTTTTTATTTTTGGGGAAATGTTAAGAACTTTAAGTGAGGTCTTAACCATTTAAGACCCGATACCTATTAGGTACCTCCATTGTGGAAATTTTTTTTGAAGGTCTCTTAAGACCTGGGGTCTTAAGTGAGACCCCACACAACTTTTTAATTGAATTACTTTTGTTGTTTTTGTTGAAATGTAAATGATAAAGAGTTATTAGTGGGTCCCATTTAAACATTTTGTTAGAGAGTCTCTATTAGAGTGGTTGAATACCTGTTACGTACTATTATTAAAAAAAAAAATAAAATAATATGTCAATGTGAGACATGTTTAAGACCTCAAGATTGAGGATTTCCATTATGGATGCTCTAAATAAGAAAGTTTATCCCGAAATAAATTAGTAAAATTAATAAGGTAATCCGAATTCCAAACACAACCTTACATGTGAAAAGTAGAAGGAGGAATTGAAAGAAACAAGCAATCTTCTGTCTGCATTCATTCCATTGTTCCTTACACAAGAATGGCGTCTCTAACCCCTGGCGTCCTCTCAAAACTTCTCCAAAACTCCACTGTAACAAACTCCCACCGTCAACCACTCCTTCAAGTAACTGAAATCATCCCTCGTCTTTCAGAAGACACATTTCAACCCACCACCGGCTACTTTCTCAAACTATCCGACTCTCTTCACTCCGCTTACGTCTCTGTCTCCGACTCCGACGCCGAGTTAATCCGTTCTGATAAACTCCAGCTCGGTCAGTTCGTTTACGTCACTCGCTTTGATAACGACGCTTCTTCAGTTCCAAGAGTTTCTGGTTTGAAAACTATTTCTAAGAGAAGAGCTTGTGTTGGTAATCCTGTTGATTTGGTTTCTACTGATTCTTTAAGACTTGCAGCTTTGAAACTCAACAGTAATGTTAAGAAGAAGAAAAAAATTAACAATGTGGTTGTTAATGTTGAAATGAGGAGGTTGAGTTTGGATTCTTCTACAAGAAGGGTTTGGGATCATGCTTCTCTTGTTTCTAAAACTAAACCTTCTTCACCATGTTCAAGTTCTAGATTCAGCTTTAATAAATCTGCGTCTACTTCACCTAACGTATGTTGAGATTTTCGTTAGGGAAGAGGGTTTATCTTACTTTCATTTGGGTAGTTTAAAAATGAAAGCTTTTTTTAATCTGATAAAATGATATGCTAATAATGTTGAATGAGGGCCCTCTCACTTTTTATAATTCTCTTATGGACCCATTTCACCAGTGCTTTTATTTTCTTTCAAACTTGTAAAGACCCTTTGCAATGGTAAATATTTTGGTTAGTATAGGGTACTTCTACTTCTGCATAATTTACTACCTGCACTTTATGGTACTTTTTCCAGTAAAAATGTTAACTTTATGAGATTTCTTTTGAATTGTTTGTAATTCTTTAATGTGGTTCATTGATGATGAAGGTTCTTGATGTAGGTGATAGATAAGAAAGTTTCTATGAAAACTGATTCTCATTCTCCACTGAAGTCTCCATCAACTTCAATTGTTTCACCATTGAAGAACAAAAATGAGAACTTGTGTCCCAAAACAACAGGCACACCTCCTAGGAAAAGTGCTACTACTATTACTATTCCTAAGTCACCGTGTGTTGGAAATGGCACTGTTCCAAGCCAACTTGTTAAGGTGCCCTTGAAATTCAAAACTTGGTATGACAAGTCTGGATCTTGGGATAATCTTCCACCACCGATTTGTAATCTAGGAAAGGTATATATGTTACCAACTACATCTTTTTCATGTTAGCTTTGGAAATTTGATTCATTCATCTTATTCTGAATTTTTTAAACCCATTTTTCAGCAAGTTGTGACTCATAGGAATGTTGCTTTTTTGGCTGCTGTGAGATCTCTTGAAGAAGCTTCTGCTGCAGATAGTGTGCTTCAATGCATGTGGTATTTATTTAAATCATTTTGCTTCAATTTTTGTTTTTTGCCCTTCGTTTCTTATATACACCAATACTGTATTATAAGGGTTCTGTATGAAGTACTTCATGTCTCATTGAAAAACACATACTTTTTGCTCCAAAATAATATCTTATACTTAGCTCAGCTTCTCAATTGTGGAACCAATAGATAATCTTGGTTGTAAATTTGTAATGTTGATGATCAGTGTTGCCAAATCGCGGCTATATAGGGTAGCAAAATTTGAATAAAGTGCTGTCATAAAGAAGCTGTATCAGCGCGCAATAGCACTGTAGCTAATAGTGGAGCCAAAGTTACAACATTGGGGGAACCTGCTAAGGCAAAGACATTATATAATTAAATGATTTTCATAAACTACAACTTTAATTGGAGCTAGAGTTTGCCTTATGTTGCATACTACCTTACATAATACTTGAATTTTTTGGGGGACTATGGCACCCAAGTGTCCCCCTTTGGCTCCGCCCATGTAGCATAACATAATTTTGAACATAGTGTCATTTTCCGTGATTTGTGATTGACAACGCCATTGTGATTTATCTTCTTATTTCTATTCTCCTAAAGGACAGACATGTTTTCTAGTGATAGCTGAGATGCATGGATAAAATACTTTTGGAATGTTGTTGCACAAATACTCTGTGCTATTTATCTAATTTCTGGCTTTAATTCCTATTTTGGAGTACTTAAATTTGTTGCTTTTTTATTTAATATCTGCTTGGTTAGATTATAGCATATTTTTCCTTAAACGATGATGCAATTATCCTGTCCTAGTTGGCTCTTTGTGATTCAATCATTATCTTGTGGTCTCTCTCATTCACTGCTTTTGCAAAATATTTGGTTAGTTTGTTAGTGTGAAAGTGTGCTATAAGTAACTAGAAAGTTGCATCTATGGAGATGAACCTAGATAACCTCTTTGCAATACTGTGATGTTCAATTGTGTTGCATACTTAACCTGTTCATCTTGTCACTTATTCCCCTCTCTTAGTTAGAGGGGTGGATATTTGCATTGTGGATTATATGTTTTTACATCTGCTGCCCCTTATGAGTGTTATTTCAACCAGTGTTGTCAAATAGCAGATATAGCGGCACTATTTCACAATGGAATTTTAACAAACTGTTATAGTTCTGTCATATGTGATTTGTACTATGTTTTGTCAAATAACGGCAATAGCCTTGTAGTGTAGCAGAATTTGAACAAACCACTATTTTCCACGATCGAAAACTCTGATTTCAACCTTGAATTTTCTTTCGAGCTAGTCGAAGTCACCAATCTTATTCTCATTATTAAATATAATAAATGTAGTGTATCTCAAGTCAAGAGGAAACCTAAGGGCTATTCAATCACATCATACCTTTGTCACTTGTAGATATTGGAACTAGAATTAGAAGGAAAATTCTCAGTTTGCTACTACTGTTATTTATTTTCTTGCATGCCAATGTGAAGTTGTTTCTGTGGCTCATAATTGCATCGACCAAGATAACTTACACATATCCTCCTTTCCTTTCAGTGTGTTTGCCGAACTCTGCGAGTCCCGTCAGACACTTTCTGCTGGATTGCTTGTGAAGCAGTTTCTGGAGCTTCATCTGAGCCTGCAGAGAGTTACAGTGGTATTTGATTCCTTACTTTCCACACCTCCTGAAACAAAACCAACCGGCCACACTACCCTACAGTCTCTTGTGGAAGATGCATGTAAAGTTCCGACTCGCAAGAATGCTACATTTTGGGTACAAGCTGCCTTAGATACCAATCTTTCTAAATTGAACCTATACCAAACACAAGAAAAAAGCAAGGTTTTGAATGGTGAGAGAAGTCATTATGTTGTCATTGAGAACGAGAATTCTCGTGTTGAAAGGAATGCCGAGGAATCCACTCTTCAAAACAAGCAAAGTCACGTGGCTCAAGCAAATCCCTTACAAAACTCAACCGGTAAAAGAATTTCCTCTTCAAAGCGGAATCTCTTGGTAGCCAAGAATAAGGATACAGAGAAGCGTGATCAATCAAAAGAGAGCGAACTTAAAGTGGCTGTGAGTTTGGCTGAAAAACTGCTAGCTGCTTCTCGTGAGTGGTTCCTGAAGTACTTGGAGGAATCTATAAGTAATGAATTTGGGTTGAAAAATGAAGGAAGCAGTGAAGCTGCATGTCTTCTTGGACAGCTAAGAGAGGTGAATCATTGGTTAGATAATTTGGTTGATGGAGGTAAAGTTGATGATAGGGTAGAGAAGTTGAGGAAAAGTTTATACCGGTTTCTACTTGAGCATGTTAATTCTGCAGTCGCTTCTAGTTAGTATTAGTTGCTTCTAGTTAGTAAATACATAATACTACATGAACTAACAGAATTGACAAAACGGAGCACACTATTTTGAACGGACTCTGCCTTGGATTAGCTAAAAGTGGTATAAGACTATTAGTATTACATTCAATATTTAGACCGTCCGCGTTGGTTTTGGCGTAACCACTTTTTTTCTGAGTAGGAATCGAGCTCTGTATTCCAGACTTTTACAACATTGACACACACTGCGCATGAACCACAAGTGCTAGACCGCAATGGTTTTTGGCAGAACCACTTAGTAATGATCTCAACTCTTGTTTACTCTAATCTAATTCTGTCAATGAATGAATATCTGACCAGATTATGCAATTTTAAGCTTGTAAACAATGTCTGGCATGCATTAGAGCAAATTCCTTTTCTTTGCATTCCCTGGCTGTAAAAAATGTTGGTGACCCTTAGCAGGTTTTCTCAATGTTGAATTGTATTTGTTAACAACCAAATCAGCTCTCAATTAGAGGCCTGATCTATATTTTTGTGAAAAATTTAATACATTTACCCTTAGCTAATGGGTACTGATAATTTGTGTCGGTTACTACTTGCTGCACTTCAGTTAATTATAAAGATTTATTAGATCAAAAGCCATAGTAGCTAAATTATATAAACGTTTTTTTATTCATTCATTACACATTACAAACAAATATATTAGTGTGATTAAAATATATATTTAGTCTATTATATTAGTGTGATTATGAGGTGGGTGGAGCTTTAATTCACTATCATATTTTGTGAATAATTAGTTATTCATATATATTAAGTGGATAATGGATCCTAGCTAGTAGCTACTGTGAATGATATTTGTAGTACCCATCTAAGCTCCCAAAGTTCATGGCTTCATAACAAAGATTGAGGAATCATGCCAAAAGCTACCATAGAGTAAAGAAAGCAAAAAACTGTGATAAAGTGACTGTATTTATAAAGGTCAGGAAACAAAGTGAGAAGCTACATCAAAAGTTAAAAACCATATGTTTCTTCTGGAGTCAAGTCAAAGGACTGATCCACATTTAATTTTGCAAAAGATAATCTTTAGATGTTGAAGTTGATCTATGAAGCTGTGTTTCCTCAGCAATTGTTGTAGCTGAAGTTCCCATGCCTTTCATTCCTTTACAAGACTTCATGTGTTTGTGCATTTTCTCAGGCTTGAATGATTTCCCACATTGCCTGCATCATCAACTACTATTTAGGGTCTCATCTTTCATAATCAAAATTAAATACACAAAATTGAATGTGTCTTTGCAAATATGGGCACATAAAGTATGTAGCTCATACTATTCTAACTTTCATGCATTAAATTAAGATGCAAGAAATTCAGGTATTAAGTATAACTAGCCCATGCAGCCAAGAGTTGGTAAACATCATAATCTAGAAATCAATGTCAACGTATATTTTGTATTTCTTTTACAAGAAAAAAACATTATCTAGATTTTTGACAATATAATAATTACACCAGCAGAATCTTGATCTTATTGGCTTTTCTGTTGGAAACTTTTATCAACTGTAGTTTCAGTATATTTTATGTTTTGTTTTTTATTGTCCAACCTACAACCTAGTCAACACCTAAGTAGTTTCAACACTTTAGATTAAAAGAGTGTCCATGTCAGTGTTCGATATGTGCCAATCTCTGATATTGACAACACAGACACATGTGTTTACATTCGATCACTTCCATTTTTACAAATTAATATTGGTATCTACGTGTAGGTATCGGTGCTGTGTCTATCAATGTTTGGTAGGTCACACTATTGATACTCAACTTGTGTGTTACATAAAATATCTTCCTCCTATAAGACCAAAAAATTTCATGCACAATTTGTCCTAACATTTCATAGTTGAAATCCAAACAATTGAAGTTTACTCAAGTGACATATTCAGTTACTTACGAGCAAATTGGTCCACCAAATGGTTTATAAGAAGTTTGACTCATTAACTCGCTTAGCTTTTTCCTGCTCTTGATTATTTCATCTCCATCACAGCTTTTTCTGTAAAAAGAAACATGAAATTAAATAAAAAATTTAAAGCACCAGCCAAATAATGTTTTAATTAAATTTGTCACATGTCATGACATTAAATTTTGCACATAATCACAGTGACGTATGGCTAATGTAAATGTAACCCAACCATAGTAACATTGGATTCACAAAAACCCTTTTAAGAATGGTTTTTAACAGGATTCAAGAATGGCTATTCTAAGCATGGATTTAAGTTGCGCAACCGCGTTTGTGGGCGCAATACAAACCATTTTGAGGTTTCTGCAATAGAATACAACTGCAATTTCGAGTGCATCTGTCGTATTTTGGTTCGTAGTGTAATCGCAGCTGCATACATAATTTAAAGCCATAATACTAAGCTCAATTTATGATACAATTTCTCACCTGGCTCCATGATGTTCATTTTGATCATGATAATTCCAAGGAGTCCCAAAACACCTAGCTGATCCTCCTAGTTTGTCTCCTTTACAAATCTCAGCCCTTTTTTCTGGCATATTAATAGGCTCCTTAGAGGCAATTTTCTGAGTAGGGTTCATAGAGACAAAAGCAGCATCATTTGTTGCCACAGTTCCACAACCAATCCAATTTCTGAACACACTAGTCACTCTAATAGAATTGCTTCTAATCTTAGTGAACGAGGATTGAGATTGAGACGATGTTGATGATGTTGGAGTAGAAAAAGTTGAATCAGGAGGTGTAGTAGTATCAGTTTTGTTATTATGACCATCTTTTTTACCCTTCTTACTCATCAAATTATGATACAAAGAAGGAAATGAGAAACTATCAAGCTTCTCATGATTCTTCTCATTCAAGCAACCTTCTTTTCCATTCCCTAAAAGCTTCTCTTCTTCAACTTTAAAAGAAGAATCATCGTCAGTCACCGATGACCTGTCCGAGCTGAAAACCAATGAATCCTGACTGATTTCTGATGAAACATGATTTAGATCATTCTTTTTTGAATCAGTTTCTTTCTGAATTTCAGATTCTTCTTCTGATAAAGATGGTTTCTTTTGCTGCTTTTGTTTGTCCTCTTCAACTTGTACAACTTCATCAGTATCAGTTTTCTTTTCATTGATTGTTGAATTAATTGCATGAGTTTCTGCATTAGTACAAAGGAAAAAAAATGTGTACAACTTAATTATTCTCGGTTAACATTCTTAGCAAAAGTTACATAATAAGGTAATAATGTAGATAGATAGAAATTAGTGATGACCATACTCAACATTAATATGAATAAATAAAAATGGGATAGTAGTGATTATGATAAAGTACATACCAAAAGGGGTAGTGTGGATTTGTGATCCTTTCAAGACGTATTCATTATCAGAAATGGGGGTTATGAGGTCGTCATCCATTAAATCCTGCCACACATATCCACTCTTGTACCTCCTATAGTTCAATAATTGTAAGTTGCAAAAATTGATTATGGAGATACATATATAGTTAAAGGTTAAAAAAATGAGGTTGAGAAAATGGACTAAAGCAAGGAAATAAAGATTAATAAGGTATGATTCAACAACCTCTTGTAGGACCAAGCAAAGGATTCAGGTAGGTCTCTTCCTCTCACTTCACCAAGCCATCTCTTAATATCTTTTCAAGAAATAAAATAGAAAGTGTCATTTTAGACTCACAAATCATTGTCACAAATTAATAATTAATAATCATGACACATTTATGAATAACCAGCTAATAGGAGTTTGTTCAACTTCTGATAATAGCCAGCTATTTGACAACATTGTGTACTAAATTGTGTATCACGGAACACATGGGCGGAGCCACCACCCGGCGAGCCCGGGCGAGTGCCCGGGCTCGATCGATACTTTCTTTATATTTCGCCCAACCCAATAGCTCATTAACCCACTTAAAAAATTAATTTTTTTGGGTAAACTCAATATTTTCACACATGCGCGCACAAGAATTCTTGGCTCTACAATTTTTGACCAGGCTATGTAAAATTTCTGGCTCCGCCACTGTCGGAACAATAACAATTTGTTAAAATTCTACTACACTATATCTGCTATTTGACAACATTGTGAGTGACATTATGAACAGCAGAAAAAACAAGATGTACTAATGTCAGAACCAGAACAGACAAAACAAGCAATTGTGACAGCATAGTTCTAAAATGCTGACAAATGTAGCTACAATTATGTTTGTGAACCTCTAAAACCTTTATATTGCGGTTGTGTACCGCAATTTCGAACTATGAGTGACAGAATACACATTTAAGAATAAACATTATGATCAGCAGAAAAAACCAGATGTACTAAGATCAGAGCCAGTACAAAACAAATTGAATGAAAATATGGAACATAGATGAGTTTTTACCTCTAAGATAAACACCGTTTCGAGCAAGATGAAGAACACGAATGAGATGAGGATGTTCTGCATGACCACCCATGTGACTAAGGAAGTAGATTATGTGAAGCCTTCTAACTTCTCCACCTTTTGTTTCCATGCTTGATTTTGATGATCTTGTTTTGTAGTTATCTTTGCTGCAATAAACACCAACACAAACTCAACAATGACACCAAAACCAAACAATGACACTTCTTTTGAAACACAAGAATAAAATTTAAACAAGCCCTTTTGTTAATTATATATATGCTATCTACTATGATTCAAATTATTATATAATAATACTAAGAAAAACAACTAACATGGAAAAACCCAAAAGAGATCTTTGTCTCTCTGCCGGCATGCTGCTAAAAGAACTGTTACCAAAACATATCAACCCATAATGTCATATAATACTCATATCTTTATCATATAGTATTATAATATAAGGTAAATATAATGCAGGCCTAATGCTACATAACAAGAACTTTACATAGATAAAATTAAAGAGTGAGAATCATCGAGACAAGAGAAATGTAAGAAAGTGATTGGTAAGTAGAATAGAATGCAGTTACCTTTTTTCTAGCAAAGAATGCAGAGAGAGAAAGAAAAAATGTGATTGAAAAATTGACCTGGTTTGCAGCTATATATATAAAAGACTTGGTTAAGGAGTAGAACAAAATTTCAGGGATTATCTTATTTCTCGCGATTTAACAAATATATAATAAATGTATAATGGTCAGCTTTTGACTCAACATTATTATTCCCAAAAAGTTCATTTATGTTTTCTTCCTTTTGTGTTTTTTCTTTTAGAAGATTCCTTGTGTTATTTTTTAAATATACCTTATCATGATAATAGTCACACATGTTTAGTACTAGTGTTTTCATATTTTTCTTCAAATTATTATTTTTCTGAGAAATTATTATTTTCATTTTATTTAGTTTGACCTTGACAAATATATTGTATATTGAGTCAAAGTAACAAATAATATTGTATATTGAATATTGAGTCAAAGTAATAATACTAATACTAATAATAGTATTTTTTTAAGGGGAAACTAATAATAATAATATTGTATATTGTTTTTCTCTTTTCCAAATATATATAAGATTACTTAAAATCTTAAAATACTAAAAAAAAATATAACAACAAATAAAAAAAAAAAAAAAAAAAAAAAAAAAAAAAAAAAATAAAAAAAAAAAAAAAAAAAAAAAAAA
>Ga0099826_10003048_pt1 | contig 11190 bp, 6 predicted proteins | sample Mtrugardesep15_FD_76830 | JGI IMG/M metagenome (GOLD analysis project Ga0099826, IMG submission 76830) | Root nodule microbial communities of legume samples collected from California, USA - M. trunc garden sep15 | ecosystem: Host-associated > Plants > Roots > Nodule | place: USA: California...
CAGAGAATGATCAGCTGAATGTAGTTTTTGTGGATATTGGACATGCTAGTATGCAGGTGTGTATTGCTGGATTTAAAAAGGGGCAGCTGAAAGTGTTGGCTCATTCGTTTGATAGGTCTCTTGGTGGTAGGGACTTTGATGAGGTTTTGTTTCATCATTTTGCTGGAAAGTTTAAGGAGGAGTACAAAATTGATGTGCTTTCGAATGCTAGGGCTTGTTTGAGGCTTAGGGCTGCTTGTGAGAAGATGAAGAAGATGCTCAGTGCAAATCCTGTGGTGCCCCTAAACATCGAGTGTTTGATGGATGAGAAGGATGTAAAGGGTATAATGAAGCGTGATGAGTTTGAGGAACTGAGTCTCCCGATTTTAGAGCGTGTTAAGGGACCTTTGGAGAGGGCACTTGCTGAAGCAGGACTCTCAGTTGATGATATACATACAGTTGAGGTCGTTGGTTCTGGCTCTCGTGTACCCGCTATAAACAAGATCTTGACGGATTTTTTCAAAAAGGAGCCTAGGCGAACAATGAATGCCAGTGAATGTGTTGCTAAAGGTGCTGCATTGCAATGTGCTATTCTTAGCCCCACGTTTAAAGTGAGAGAATTTCAGGTAACATTTCTTCAGCATTTGGTTTCGTGAGTTTACTTGGGTATTGTTTTCCATTCCTATTTCTTCTACTCATAATAAAACCGTGTGTTCCTTTAGGAATAATGAATTTTTTCATTTTCAATGCTATTTTAATTGCTTATCTCTGGTATATACCTCTATTAAGGCCGTAATGAATTTTCACGCGGGTTTCTTTTTGTGTGTGTGTGTGTTTATTTTATGTCCTTTGATATGACTTGTTCATATAATAAGTTTTGCATGATCTGGTATAATGTGGCTATTCTATCTCATGATGTGAAGGTCAATGAAAGCTTTCCTTTCTCGATCTCTCTTGCGTGGAAAGGTTCTGGTCCAGATGCACAAGTTAGTGGACCCGACAATCAGCAGAGTTCCCTTGTTTTTCCAAAGGGTAATCCCATACCAAGTATCAAGGCACTGACATTCTACAGGTCAGGAACATTTTCCATTGATGCACAATACAGTGATGTGAATGGGCAGCAAACACCTGCTAGGATCAGCACATATACCGTAAGCCATTTGACAAGTCTTTTAATTTCTTTATTTAGTATTTTTTATCACATGGAAGTCCTTTTACCATTTTGATTGTATGCAGATCGGTCCTTTCGAAGCGAAACAAAGCGAAAAGGCTAAAGTTAAAGTGAAAGTTCGTTTGAATGTGCATGGAATTGCATCTGTTGACTTGGCAACTGTAAGTCTTCTAGTGGCTGCTTAATTTTCTTGCCTACCATAACCTATTGTGCATTTATGATTTTAAGTCAGCAAACATTTTTTCCTGTGAATTAACAACTTTTACTTGTTTTGTTCAGGTCTTGGAAGAGGAAGAAGTTGAGGCTTCAGTTTCCAAAGAATCAGCTAAAGAACCTACTAAGATGGAGGCTGATGAAGCTCCTGCTGATGCTGCTGCACCTCCCAACGGCAATGATGCTGATGTTAATATGCAAGATGCGAAGGCCAATGCTGATACCCCTGGGGTTGAAAATGGCGTCCCTGAGACTGAAGATAAGCCTGCACACATGGATGTTGATGATACCAAGGTGAGTACTATTGAAAGGAATATTTAAGTGATTCTCAATATCAAAATTCCTTTTTATATGCAACTGTTGGATTTTTTTAATGTAAGTGTTTAGCCTGTCATGGTTTTGATGTGTCTTTCTGTCTGCATTGGAGCTTTTGACAATGTAAAACCGGCCTGCTTATTTTATTGGTATTCACATGAAAAACGGTCTGTTTACTAATTTTTGATGGGGCAGTAATTAGTTTTTCAGATGATAATAGTGCAACAGTTTATGTTGCTTAAATTAACTAAGAAAACAATTTTAAGAATAGTTTCACAAGTATGGCCTTGTTGAGGTTTGCTGTGGTGTTTCCATGTGTTTGCATCATACTGTTATTGATTTAACTTGAAAATGATTTCCTCATTTTTCTGCTTTAGATTAAATGCAAATCTCCTTAGGATGTACTCGATAAGTTTTTGATAAGATGATAGTGGCACGGTTTACCACAATCCAATATCAATTTTTGCAAGAACTCACCAAAGTCAAAATATGTTGTTGATTCAGGCTCCAAAGAAAAAGGTTAAGAAAACAAATGTTCCTGTAGCAGAGTTGGTTTATGGAGCAATGGCACCTGTGGATGTCCAGAAAGCTGTTGAGAAGGAGTATGAAATGGCTTTGCAAGATCGTGTGATGGAAGAAACAAAGGACAAGAAAAATGCAGTAGAGGCTTATGTTTATGACATGAGAAACAAGGTTGGTCTTCTCTTACCCGAATTCTGATATGAAATACAAATGTCCGTCATTCATAATTGCTGAAATTAATCTTTCTTTTCTGCTATCATTTTAGCTTAATGACAAATACCAAGAGTTTGTCATTGCTTCTGAGAGGGAAGGTCTCACCGCCAAACTTCAGGAGGTGGAAGATTGGCTATATGAGGATGGTGAAGATGAAACTAAAGGAGTATATGTTGCCAAACTTGAAGAGCTCAAAAAGGTAAGTTTTGCATACAAGACAGTAACTGCTCCTGTCCTATGTCAAACTGTAAAACTTTAGAAAGAAAAAGGGATCAGAGAATCCCTGTTGATTTTACCCTTTGTGCTTTATGCGCAAATGTTGTGGCTGGAGATATTTTCATATTAGTTAACCACTGACAACCTTAATTGAGCATTATTTATGCAATTGCAGCAAGGAGACCCGATCGAAGAGCGTTACAAAGAATATGAGGAGAGGGGTACAATAATTGGTCATTTCAACTATTGTATAGGTAGTTACAGAGAAGCTGCAATTTCAACTGATCCCAAATTTGATCACATTGACATCAACGAGAAACAGAAGGTAATCACCTGTCAATTTTTTTCCCCTTTTCCATAAAATGGTTGTAATTTATTCGGAAGTGTATTTATTTTAACGTGTTTGTAGGTCTTGAATGAATGTGGTGAAGCTGAGAACTGGCTTAGGGAGAAGAAGCAGCAGCAGGACTCGCTTCCAAAATACGCCAACCCTGTACTCTTGGTAGCTGAAATAAGAAAGAAAGCTGAGGCTATTGATAGGTATTTTTGCTTTAACTCTGTGATATTCAGGGGTACCCTTGATATCACCTCAAAAAAGAGGTCTAAGAGTGGACCTATTAAGCTTTACCTGTTATAGCTGGTTAACATACTATTTTACTTGTAATTTTTTTTATTCTTTTGTATAACTATATAGTTTTAAAAGGAAAAAACATGTTAACCTGCTATAGCAGGTACATTCAAGATGTTCACCATTAGTCCTCTTTTTTGAGGTGCATATTAGGCCCCCCCAATATTCAGACTTTTTATGTTTTCTAGGAAGCCCCTTGTTGTGGCCTTGCTTAATGTATTTTGTATTAGGGCCACCCAGTATTCATACTATTTATGTTTTCTAGGAAGCCCCTTGTTGTGGCCTTGCTTAATGTATCTATATGAACACCTCAGTTGTGTTGGGAAGGATTAAATGCAACTTTATGTAGCACAGACACTTTAGGTTGAAGGTGTGTTAGGTGTCCAATACATGCTGGACACCAACACATAATTATCTTTAATTATACAGTTTTCTCGAATGATGACATGTGTCTACGTGTCAATGCTTCATAGACTGTAATTTGTGAATCTTGATAAACCTCTTGTATTCTTATCACTATTAATTATTACTCCATTCTCGTAATGGTTTGTCTGTTTATTCTGATCAAAATATATATTTTGAATAGGTTCTGCAAGCCGATTATGACAAAACCAAGGCCAGCCAAGCCAGCTGCACCACAAACACCACCAAGCCCAGCTTCTTCAGGTTCTGAGCAGCAGCAACCTCAGGCAGATGCGAATGCCAGCGCCAGTGAAAATGCTGGTGATAGTGAAAATCAGGCTTCATCAGCATCTACCGAACCAATGGAAACTGATAAGCCAGAGAATACAAGTTCTGCCTAATTTTTGTTCTTGATTTAGTCTCAAGTTTGTCACGAAACTTGGTAGTGTCTACTACCTACATTTTGTATCAGCATATATGACTATGAATTGCCAGAATTTGTGCTGGAAACAGAGGCTTGGGTGGGTGGACAGCGAGTGGCTGCTGATATGTTTGATGTGGAGCCCTCTGCGTTGGTTATTTGTTAAGTTTCAATTAATATACCTGGTCTTTGGAATCCGGATTTTTTACAGAAGGGTTTTGAAGAGAAAATGATTTGTGTGTTCTGCCTTCCTAAATGTGTGGTGGTAAGAGGCAAAAATACGCTCTTTAGGTTTATAAATTTATATGATATATTTTGAGTACCATTTCCAGGATTTGAATTATAATTTTGTTTCCCATTTTGTGTTTCAATTGCATTTCACTTTTTTCTTGTCAAAAATACTTCTCTTGTTGCATGTGATCATCATCTAGGCGTTTCTATGAATCTTTCGTAATCTCCCTCAAATAGATTGTTGACTTTTTAAACGAAAGTGTTATTAATCAGTTAAACCTTGGGCAGTAGATATCGTGACGAGATATCTTATAAACTCTTTCATAAAGCGTAGTGTATTTAATACTAGGAAATGTTTTGTTGAAAACAATGTTTTAATACAAGATTGATTGTTACTCCCTCTGTTCCGTCGTTTTTATTTAGGCTTAATTACACTTTTGGTCTCTTAAGTTTTTCAAAGTTGTGATTTTGGTCTCTTAAAAAAAACAGCTCTTTCAGATCCCTTAAATTTACTTTCTGTTGCAATTTTGGTCATCTAGCTCAATTTTGACCTAGTCAACGCTGACGTGGACGCATTTTTGTATTTTTCAATATTTTTTTATTTTGTAATTAAAAAATAAAAAATATAGTTTTTTTTATTTTTTATTTTTGTAATAAAAAAACAAAAACATTTACTTTTTATAATTAAAAAACCAAAAAATAATTTTTTTTTATTTTTGTAATTAAAAAACAAATTTTTTTTAAAAAAACTTTTTTATTTTTGTAATTAAAAAAAACTTATTTTTTTAATTACATTTTTTTAAAATAAAAATAAAATAAAATAAAACAATTTATACACGTGGAGCTCATGTGTCCGTTGACTAGGCCAAATTGGTGTGGAGGGCCAAAATTGCAACATAAAGTAAACTTATTGAAAAGTGTTGTTTTTTTAGGGGGTCAAAATCACAACTTTAGAAAACTAAGAGAGTCAAAAGTGTAATTAAACATTTTATTTAACTGTCGTTTTGGCATTTTTTCCTTCTCATTTTATACTTATCTTCAAAACGTTTTCCATCTTGTTCAAAACTCCACAACAATATTATATTATAGACCTAGTATGTCGTTTATGAAGTAAATATCACCGCTAATAACTATTATCATTTACAATTTAACTTTTAATAATTGTGTGATCTGTAATGATATGTAACTTCAATCTGAATTAAAGGAATTAAATACCGATATGGAACTTACTCATAACATGAATAATAGATATTTTTCAAGCAAACTTAAGAATGTTTAGATAGGATGGTAAGAGTTTTTTTTCAGCTTGAGTAGATATCACTGCTTCGAATTCAGTCATTTAAATTCATTAAATCTCTGCTTATTTAAGTTTAGTCGAAAAAAAGTTCTTAAGTTTGGTTCTCTACTTAATTTATGTTTCCTAAATTGGTGCTTGTCTTTTCTTTTGATTTACACAATATGGACATTTTAGATGATAGCTAAGAAAAAATTGTACTGTTATTTTAAATATTAAATAAAGTTTATGATTAAATGACTACTAGTTAATAACAAGGGTTATGCTAAGCTAACATACATAGATATCAAGTATTTATTGAGAAAACTTTATTTTCAATCTTCTGAGAAATAGTTATCACAATTTCTAATAAAAGGTTGGTATACTAACATGTGCTATGAAAATAAAACTAACTCAATTGCTAGTTAGAACTTAGAATGATAGAAAGTTAGAAACTGGTTCATTCAAAAAGTTTATGTTTTACTACATACAATTGAGATCATTTACAAAAAGGTGAAATAGGAATAAATAATGCATACAACTTGACATAAACACTTTATAGGGTCGAATTTAAAGTATGAATGATTTATACGTATATCCTTAAATTCAAGGACCTTCAAAAACACATTTAAGGGTTTAAGGGACAACAAAAGAAAATAAGACCCCCCTCAAAAAAAAATAAGACCAATTACTTGTATCATCGTGTAAGTAGAACCAATAAACTTGACTTTAGAATAACTCATTGGTATATGTATTTAACGGACAGATACTATACATGAAAATTGAAAAGAAAAAAAAAACGACCACAGTGGGAGTCGAACCCACGACCTTTTGATCCGAAGTCAAACGCGCTAATCCACTGCGCTATGCGGTCAACTGTTAAGATTTTTACGTATAACTGATACAACTATATCCTTAACTATTTCTATTTTAGTTGTTTTACATATTTTTGTTTTGAGGGAATTTTTCCACTTTTGCTAGTGTTTGATTATGTTATGTGTGAAAATGTGAGACAATAATTAAGTTTTGAAATTCATATATATATGAGTTAAGTTAAGAATGTGAAGATGTAGAAGGCACTGTTAAGAGGTTCATAATTGACTAGTTTAACCTATTCTTTGTTTAGGTATAGGCTAGTTGCTCCTTTGTTTTTATTCTCCATCAATGATCAAATATTTTGTGTAATTATTGTGACAACCTAATTAAGGTAAAAACAATTTTAACTCATTTATTAATTAATGTGACAACCTAACTCATTTAATGAAGATGAAAAAGAAGATGAAGAAAACCTAACGTTTTTGAATTAAAACTAACGAAAAGGACCAAAATGTGTAACAAAAAGAAGTTAAGGGACCAAAATAAATCAAATTTTAGTTAGGGACCAAACCGATACTACATAAATAGTTAAGGAAAAAAAATAAAAAAATGTATGAGTGTGTAAATAATTTTACACTGTTTTTTTTTTTTTTGCTAAAGTGCATGTTTGGCCCCCTATCTTTCAAAAGGTTGCAATTTTGGACTCCTATGAAAATAAATGACAAAAGTGACCCCTATGTTTAGGGAAATATGCTCTTTTGACCCCTAACATAAGAGAAATATGATCTTTTGACCCATTATCTTCTCAAAAAGTTGCGATTATGACCCTTTTTTAAACACGTGGCGTCTTCTCAACAATTTTGGAACGAAATGGGCTAAATTTGTAACCTTTTAAAAGATAGGACCAAACATGCACTTTAGTTTTTTTTGTTTTTTTGACAAAAAATAATTTTACATTGTTGTCGTCTAAAGCTTCCCAAATCTCATCTTCTTTTTCTCCACACAACTCTCAATTGATCTTCTCTTTGTACCTTGAACAACACATACCCATTCAAGTTCAAACTCTTCTCATTCAATCTCACGTTCTCACTCAGGTACACATTCTCTCACTTGTGTGATTCATGAGCATGAATCTGTCGAGTGTGGCTAACTTTTTACGGGTTCATGAACAAAATCTCAATATCCTTTACTGACCCAAAATGGAAATCATGATTTTAAGTAAAAGGGTATGTGAAAAATCAAAACTTTAGGAATTTGAAACAAAATCAAAGACACCCCTTTTCAACAACCCGTTTTGAAAACAATGTTGGTTGGATTTGTTGTTGTTTTTTATTCATGTAGCCGACTCCACTTAGTGAAATAACGCTTGGTTGTTAGTGTTGTTGCTTTTCGTATGCCCAAATGAGCCAAATAGTTGCAGTTCATTGTTTATATGTTGTTGATATGATAATGGTATGTGGTATTGCTTTTAGGTGGTACAGTGGATGTTGCTAATATGATAAGTGTTAGATTTCTATAATCTATGCTATAGTTAGTTAGTGATATTGAGAGAATATAAGAATGGTTGAACTTTGTTTTTCGTTAACCGAATATTGAATTAGTTAGTTACATGCTTGATCAATCTATATATATATAGAAGTGATCCTAACCGGCTTACCGGTTGCTAGTGACTGTCATTTGTCAGTCACTTAGCTACAGCTTGTTACAACTGTCATTTGACAGTTAGACAATTTTAAAGCTAAACTATAGTTCTCAAGTTTAATTCGACGCTGTATGACACGAGAGTGTGACAATCAGGAGTTGTTTTCAGTTATTAATTGTTCTCAAGTTTAATTATTTTATGATGCATTGCTGAGTTAATTTAGTTCTGATTTTGCTTTTGGGACAGGTTTGAAAGGTGAAAGCATAGTGTGCTTCTCAAATTGTGTTTTTGTTAATGTTATTCTGGTGCATCAGATAACACTGTTTGGGATCGTAGCTCAGTTGTAATTGAAGGAACCACATCACTCGGTGGGGTGGGAAAGCATATGCGGCTATGTACAACGCATATTTTTCTTCAACCATATATGGTGTCAGCTGCAAAGAATCATTCCCTTTATCTTTCAATGGCTATTCGAACCTATGGTATGAAAGATTTGACAGAACCTCGTCAAACTGTTCGTCATGCCGTGGTTGTTGTGACTGTTGTGCTCTCTCCACCTATAGAGTACCCATAAAGCCTTGTCTTCTAAATGGGTTGAGGCAGTCCACTCTCCTTCAGTTGTCAGCAACTAGGAGGTTTATTTTCAGAGGGGAAAACCTTTACTGTTCTCGGGTTCCTTATGGTCTTGTTAGAGGTTCTTGTGAGCTTAAGTGCTCTTCCAATGAAAGAAATGTTTGCAATACAAGTAGAAGAAGCAGAATAAAGGAAAGATGTGTTTGCTCAGCCTCACAGAAAGGGAGAGAAAGAGAAGATTTCCCTTCATTTGCTTCTGATGAATCTGAATTAGTTCTCAGCTTTTTGAGTGAGGAAGCAGATAAAGATGCTACATGTACCAAATCGAAGAATGTGTCTTCATCCAACAGAACGGAAGCCAAGAAAAAGATAAATAATTTGAGTAGAGAGAGACATTTCAATTTGAGTGAGAAAACAAAAACAAAGAAAAAGGGGAATTTGAAGCAACATGAAGTATTCTCCATAGACTTGAGAAGAGAATGCGAAATAAATGGCACTGAAAAGGAAGCCTTTACAAAAGGTGAAAACTGTAAGAAACATAGAGATATGTCTAGCTGTTCATCTTATTACACACTCTCGTCCGGAGATTTCGAGAGTGACGTGGAAGTGCAGCATAATATGGGTTTGGAAGAATTTTCACTGGGATATGAGGAGGATGAAGCAAACCGCATGGAGGGAAACGTAAAGGAAGAATTCAACAGGCAAAGAGTTGACCAAAAGAAGGTGCACGGCGTTTCAAATAAAGAAAGAATTGTACCTGGTGTAGATATTGATTGGAATATAAGAAAGAAGTCCGAAAAAATGCTGACTGCGGGAACCATTCAGGAAACTGATACCACAAGAGAGCACCAATATAAGCATCGAAAAGGATCTACAATGCATGAATCTGGTTATGGGAAAGCTTCTATTTTACAGAAGCAAGTCCACAATGAAGAAGATAATTCATCTTTTGTAGAACATTTGGATAAGAAAACAAACAAGGCATACATTCAAACAGGAAATAGAATAAAGAATCAATCTTTATATGCACAAGAGTCTGGTTGCGATGAAATTGAGACAACTTTATTATCAGGAAAGAGATTCAGTGGCAGTGAAGAGAACCTTGAAATATCCAACACATTTAAGAAAACAAGTGATAAACATGAAAAGTTTGTTGGTTCTACTTCTACCACCGGAATGGAAAGTTTGAAATCAAAGAAAACATTTGATGGCAAGGAAGGGAATCTTGGGATATCAGAAACACATCTGCAGGAAAGAAGCGATAAACATAAAAAATTTATTGGTTCTAATTCTACCACAACAAAGGATGTAATAGAGAGAAGTTCCCAAAATTATACAGGAAATTTTAAAATTGAAGACACTGAAAGGACCTCCGATACTAGGATGAAGAACATGGTAGAGAAAAAGAATTCGGTTTTGAGTTCTGCTCAGGGAGTGGAGTTGCAACACCGTAAAGGAGAGAAGACCATTGCACAAGATAAAGACAGAAGAAAATCTCAACTGTTTTCTGAAGTATCACAAGTTCATGGGAGTCATGTTGAAGATACGTCTATCCTGATGTCTAAAAGTAGTGCGAAGAACCAGGAAGAAATATCATACTTAAGTTCACATGAAAGGGATACACGACTCCAAACTGATAGGAGGAGAACTCAGAGTGTTCAACATAGCAAAGGATATGAACATGTCAGCACTTTATCGGAAGGCTTTGACAATGATGAAAAGCAAGTTTCAAGTTCTCGAATAACTTCTGAGAAGATGAGACTTATGCCAAAAAGTAAATCGGCATCAGCTGTTAAAACTAGAGAAAGTTCTTCCCAAACTGAAGAAAGGATTTTGGAATTTGCCAATGACCACCAAAGATCTAGGAACCCTTCTTCCCAAATGGGTAGAGTTTCAGCTCATGTTGAACAAACTGCTGGGTTTGAAAGCCCTGATGTCTACCTTGATGCTTCAGAAAGTGGCTCTTCTGCTTTGTATGGCAATTCGGGAAGAAGTCCTGCTTTGTTTTCAGGATCACATTCCCAATATGAAAGTGATAAGTCATATAGTGAACCTTCTATTTTCATGACTCCAGAGGATGTGCTTGGTTCAGCTAATCGTTTAGAGGAATCATCAAAACAGTTTGTTGATGAGTTTGTGGAGAGGGTCAGGCATGAAGTCACAACTTCAGAAAGACAACAAGAAATAGAAGTTGCTGGAACAAAGTTGGCCTCTGATGTTGAGGATAATCAGATGAACAGTTCTAGGCAACAAGGCACTCAAAATGACTCTCAGTCAAAGAGTCATGAGTCCAGCCATTCCACTGGGTTTCTGGGCGGCAAGGGAATTTCTGACGAAATGTGGGATGTAAAAGAACCATCTGTTGGGCATGGTGTATCATCTAAAGAACCAGAGATCAACAATGAAACTGCAAAACCAATTGTCAAAAGAACAGGAAGGTCCATGTGGAGTATGCTTTCTGATATTGTTCAATTACGCTGGAGTTCACGTGCTGGTTCCTCCACTTCTGGGAGATCAGGTGACAGAAACTCACCAAACAAATCTGACAGTGAGACATGGCATTCTGGGCAGGAGC
>Ga0099826_10003051_pt1 | contig 11189 bp, 7 predicted proteins | sample Mtrugardesep15_FD_76830 | JGI IMG/M metagenome (GOLD analysis project Ga0099826, IMG submission 76830) | Root nodule microbial communities of legume samples collected from California, USA - M. trunc garden sep15 | ecosystem: Host-associated > Plants > Roots > Nodule | place: USA: California...
AAAAAAAATTCCTGCCAACTCTAGCAACCAATTGTTTTAATTAAAAAATAAAATAAATACCGCTGCAACCCAATTGCAGAAAAAAAAATAAAAATTAAATCATGTGTCCTCAGTGCCCATTCTCCATTACTCCAGAACCTATAGGCTCTGTTTGGATAACTTAAAACTAACGGAACAGAATGAAACGGAACGGAATGGAATGGAACGGAATAAAGATTTCATTCCACTGTTTAGATATTTTATAATAGAATGAATTTAATTTCCCATTCCATTGTTTGGAAAATCAACGGAGCCGAATGAGTTATAAAAATTTTATTCCAATTTTATCCTTTAGTTAAAAAAACATCAATAGGTGGAATTCTAAACTTAATTCAATCAATATTTGGTTATTTTGACATGTTCATGAGTAACACCAACATACATGGTTGTGTTTAACGAGTACATTCATTCATAAGTACTCAAAGTTATTTCAAAAAAAAAAATTCATAAGTACTCAAAGTCAACACATGTTGATAGCAACCATCTGAAGATATACTAACATGAGATTTGTAAACAAACCTAATTTTTTTTTTCTTTTAAGCTATTCATAGTTGGGTGCATTCAGTAAACAACTTGAGTAACAAACATATACTTTTTTTATAAAAACTTCCAAAAAATTATTGGGTGCATTCAGGATGTAATTTTCTTGTTTGGAATGAAACCAAAGTATTATTAATGAATAATATCATGTACAATACTCTGTTGCCTGCTCTATTGATATGGCTAAAATTAAACTCCCCAAATTTTGACAAGGTTACTGATGCCGTTAACTAAGCTACCAACATAAGTCCCAAGTAACTCATCATCACCTTCGTTTAGGATCCGAACCAGGTTTTGCATTTAGGTTATAATGGAATCAAGCACACGTAATGTTAAAGAAATAAAAAAAAAAATAGGGACATAATTGTAATTGTATTATTAATGTGTTCCATTTCACTGGATACACCCCAAATTGGGGGGAATGGAAAATTGAATGAATGAGTGGTATTGGATGGAATGTGTTCCATCAAATTCCATTCCATTCTTTTTTTACAAAACCAAACAAATGGAACATGGCTCTATCCCACTTCATTCCATTCTATTCCATCACTCCCCATCAATCCAAACATAGCCTTAATTGATTTTACCATATCTCCTTCTACAATCTCAACTTTTCTCCCTTCTACCATTCCTTCCGAAATCCTTCCTCATTCTTTTATTTCTCAATTTTCTTCTTCCATTATATCAATTCTCTTTACCCCATCTCTCATTCTTCATATCCATTTTCATTCATCAAATGAATTCCATCTCGATGATGTTTCTAAAATGGAGAAAGAAAACATGCAACAATTGCAGAGGTAGATCCGGGTGATGTGGTGTAGATTAGTGAGTCCTAGTAAGAGTTATTGATGATAGTTGTTAAGGGAGATAAGGGAATAAAATGAAGAGTTTTACTTTTCCCACTTTATATCTTTCCTCGCGCGCCTTACTTTTTTTTTCCACTTTTACCCCTAGTCCGGATTTCGTTTTTTGAAATGAATTGTTAAGGTTTTTCAGATTTGTTCGGATTTTAAAATCCGGAACGATCATTTTCTAGAATTTTTTCATTTTAAGCTTTCAAATTCGTAAAATAATTGCAAATAGGAATATAAAACATAAATAAAAAGAACACAAAGATAAAAGGTAATCATTTTATTAATATATGAATAATACATTACAAATGTTGAAGCTTTTTATATAAGAACCTAAAACTATTTGTAATCTCCTAAGAGCCCAAGGAGAGGGAAGTCATAGGAGGGCGGGAAGAAGAAACCAATGCCCCTGAGCCCCATTGACCGTTCATACAATCCTTGAAAATTTTCAAAGAGGCCTCTTTCTTTGAAAGGCCAACGATGAAAAACCATGGTTGTAGAAGGAAGAGGAGGAGAGGGTGGGAGAGAATGGTGTGGTTTGGAAGGCTATTTATAGGGAGGGAGTGGTTGCATAGAGTTTATCTACACTTAATGCAGTCAAACTACACTTAATGAAGTCAAAGACCAAGAGATGTGTGGTGCAAAGACCAAAACATCTGACAAACGTGTTATGTGTGGTGCAGACCACCGGCCAAAAGATTCTGCTGCAGTCTGGATTATAGTTTCTAGATTACACAAGGATTCCGGATTATATAATCCGGAAATATACGATTCTAGTTGAAACAAACAAAACTTGGTACTTTCTGTAGGGTGAATGGTGGTTCAGATTTTATAATCCGGACAGCCTCAGCATAAGATTCTTTTGTGTGATCCACATTGCACCAAGAGTTTATGTGGTCCACAACATCAAGGGACACCTATAAATAAGTGGTCTCCGGTTTTCAGCTTCATATCCACCAAGAACACAAAAACACACCAAAGAAACCATGCAAATTTTTGTCATTAAGCGGAGGATCTTTCTCACGCGGTCGCAAATAGATATCTCTCTATTTGACTGCGTGATGAAGATCTTCAGCATGCTGTCAAAAATACAAACAAACACACCCAAAGAAACAATGGATTTTTTGTCATTATGCTGAAGATCTTCTCATGTTGTCGCAAATAGATAGCTCTATATTTGACAGCATTGTGAAGATCTTGTGCGTGTTGCCAAAAATATATAGTCACAAAGCTCCTATTCATTATGCTGCAGATCTAACTCCGAAAAAGAGATCCTTATGAGCTCGTTCTTGTCGGACTGCCGATCGTAACATGTCAGTTGACAGGCCGGCGGGATCGAGCTCAAAAGCTCCTCTTCAAACACCTTCCCAAAAGATTCATCATTTCTGTTATTATGGTTTTTTTTTTAACTGTTTATTTGTCTTATGTTGCTTCTATTTATGTTATGTTATGTTGCTTGCAATTCGAACTTTATAATCCGAAAAAAATTCATGTCTTCTGGATTATAAAATCCGGAAAACTTCAGTAACATTTTGGCCGGTGACGTTTCACCAAAGGTTTGGCTGGTTAGTGGAGTTTGAATGCATTTTTTTACGGTTTTGAGTGTGGAACACGTTTTATTTGACTGTAATTAAGACCTATGACTTATTTAAGGCTATAAAAAGGCTTGAATCTTCAACATTTTCCTTCATTCTTCTTCACCTCTTTTTTTACATTTTCTTCAAAAAAAAATTGTTTTTTAGGTAGCTTTTAGGTGTGTATGTGGTGTCATGGTCATTGTTGACCATTCATACGACCCTTGCAATTGCATTACAACTTATGCGGGGGTCGTCTAACAGTCAACAAAGACCCTGAACATCAAAGAAAGACACAAAATTTCATAATGTATGTGTCCGGGTTTTAGTTTCCGAAGACTCTAACAATCTGGTTCGGATAACGAAATCCGGATCAGAGGTATTATTGAAATTTTTGCAGGGCGCGCGAGACCCTGGACATCAAAGAAAGACACAAAATTTCATAACGTATGTGTCTGGATTTTAGTTTCCGAAAACTCTAACAATCTGGTTCGAATAACGAAATCCGGACCAGAGGTATTATTGGAATTTTTGCAGGGCGTGCGAGAAGGCAGTAGAGTGGAAAAAGTAAAACTCTAAAATGAATTCTAAAACTGTAACCCAACAACAAAATGAGAATCAATTTTGGATTCACCGTAGAAGCTAGGATTCTTGGCTTTGGATAGAATCGAGTTTAGGATACATAATCGATTCTTGAAGAAAAAACCAAAAATGTTTGCAAGGGACAAAAATCACGTTTACAATAAAAACGCGTGTTTGAGGTGTCTAAACGTGTAACCAAACATACTCTTAAAATTGTGAATGAGTAGAGTAATAGGCACATCTGCCATCCTTGAATCAAGATCAGATACTCCAAATCTCAATGTAGATTTTGATTTTTTTTAAATAACTAAAATTTCAACTTCAAATTTGGCCTGTTCCAAACCACCAATGTGCCGACTATGTTAATCTACGGAATTGCCAACTGTATAATCCAAATCCTCTCACAGATGCACCGTATGTAACAAAGTTAGACCAAGGATCATGAGTACACATTTTGAAAATCATGGGACATAAGAACTACTTTTAGAGACTAAAAAGGAACATTACCTTATTTCAAAGGATTCAAGAACAAAACATATTTAACATGTCATAAATTACATAAAGATAATCTCGATCATTAAAATTCCTAATATGTAATGACAAAGACCTGTGATAATTTATAATTCTAAAAATACTCCTTTATGAAATTAAAACATATCCGTGATGTTAGAATCACAAAAACAAGGGACCTATGATAATTGCAAAGAACTTTGCCACAGATTGCTTTGTAGCCTAAGGTAAACTTAGTCCCATAAAGGTCTCCTACCATAGCCTCAAAAAAGTGGTTGTTGGTAAATCTTGCAGAGTATATATGACACTACATACTTACCACAAAAACCATAATTTGGGGACTGTTTAACTAGGCATCATCATCAAACCCCAAATATGGTATACAAAATGTATATAGCAATATTTCTGGGCGCTATATTCCACAACAAGGTTAACAACAGCCTTACTCCACGTTGTCACCAGATCTACGATATGGCATGAATCTATGGTCCTTTGCAGCATTTCTCTTCCTCTTTTTCTCAATATATGATTCAAGATTTCCAGACGACTGAAAATGGTGAATAGACAAAATTAATGGAAAAGACAAACAGTATGGCATAACACAATGGTGATAAAATGAAGGTGCAACGTAGAGATGTTCTAAGATGCATACCTTGAGATCATTATATTTTTCAACAAGCCTTTGCTTCCGGATTTCGGCTGAAAAACAAAAAAAAATGTCATTATCCATAGTTGGAATTTTATATTATTTAAAATTTATTTGTTTGATGTGTTTTTCAGTTCATTTGTTTGATACCATTTAACCTTCATATTCAAAGAACTGTATCATCCCTATAATTATTACCCCATATAAATATGTGAATGAGAGATGTAGTAAAGAATGAGTATACCAACACTCCAACAGTATAGTCCATTCATTTAATCGAAAAAATTAAATGAGTGTCTTATTAATTTCCCTTGTGTGGAAGGGGAAAGGGAATCAGAACATTAGAATTTTAGCGCTATTATTAGTGGATTAGAATTTTAAATAAGACTACCATAAAATTTCAAAAAATAAAAGGATACACTATTAATCTTATTAGCTAAATAGATTAAGTAAAACAATAGATTATGAGGAAAGGCCAAGTTTCCTCATAGAATAAAATATCATTTAATTTGCAATAAAAAGTTATTATTGCACATAACTATTCTTTAGTTAGTTTAGGGAAAGCTACAATTCAATGACCTTTGGACAATAATGTCATAATTGATTTAAAACCTTGAGCAAGAAACATGTCACTTAAATGGAAAAGTAGAGAACTGTATAGGCTAAGCTTCCCTGCAAATTTTTCTTTGAGGAAAAGAAAACAAACAAATCAAATACGAGACTTGTGTGTTTAACTTTAAGTTGAATTCCACCCAATTGATGACATGCAAAGTTAAACCCGACAACTTTGCGCTACCAATAGCACGCCATTGCCTCTTATCTTCCTCAAATTCAGGTCAGATAGGTAAGGAGGTAAAATCTAAATTGTTAAAATTAGAAGCTTTTTAGAATGTATCCGAAACTAAAGTAAACAATCCAAGAACTAGTCCCATAAAATTCCTATTTAATAGGGAGCCCAAGATGGAAGACCTAAAAAAAAGTCCCTGTAACCACCCTAAAGCTCATTTTTAGGTTTATTCCCAAGAGTATGGGGGCCAGCAAAATATTATAATGTGTTGGACTATTGCCAGGTTTCACTTTAAAGTATGGTGTTAGCATCCCTTATTAGACAGTTGATAACAATGCTCAAAAGGAATGTAGTAATGAGTGATATGAATGACCAATGTAGAAAAATAACACAAATTTCTTTATCGTGCGAGAATAGGGACAGAAAATCTACAAGGTTTTCTTACTCCTAGAGGATGGCTCACCTTCATGTCTAACACATCAAGTAGTAGTTGGTAGCAGTACTGTTTTCATGGGCTAAAATATAATTACAGATTACAAACATCAACACTAACAAACATACGGCCACTGATATCACCAGTGTGCTACAAGCGAAAGGGGAATTCAGATGTTTTAATTGAAATTAATTAATGTTTATAAGAGTTATTCTAATCTTGCAATATTGACTCCGCATAACGAATGTCTCGTATTTTGGGTTCAGCAAAGAACTTCTCTTCAAAGTTCAGATAAAGCTAATAAAATTAACATAAGCAGAGATTGTACTTCTAACATATCGGAAGTGATAGAAAAGGGAGATAAAATGATGTGGAAGGAAGAGAAGAATTACATTTCTTGAGATAAAATGGACGTTTTCCCTGCTTTGCTGCTTCTCTCTCTTTCTTCTTGTGCTTAGCCAAAATCTGTGTCTCAATATTCTTTGTTGAATCAGATTTCAACTGTTTATCCTGAAAAGACATGTAAATGTGATCAAGTAAACTAATAAAAATCACACCATTTGACGGGGAAGACAAACTTCAAAAAGATGTGTACTTACAACCCATGCTATGCGCTCTTCTATTTCACTTCTACGCTCTGGATCTTTATATTTTCTCAATTGCCTTTTAAGAGCCTGTTATGCAAGAAAATGCCGTCGTGAGAGGAAAGTCATAAATAAGTTATAGACGAAATTCTGCGGTTACAATTCGCAAGACTACCTACCTGTCTTTCAGCAGGAAGATCATTTTCATATAAAAAATTATATCTCTTTCTAAACCTGCAAGTCCAAGTACATGTATTATTAGTGCTGCACGGTTCTCATAATAGGAAACAAGAGAAGCTTCCAGATTAAGTTAAAAACAGTAAAAATAAAATAGCATCGTCAAAAACACTTGAATTATATTGTTCACCATTACAATCTAGAAATAAGTATACAAAATCAACTAAAACGCCAATGAACCTATGAGCTAGGTTAGAACTATCAAATGTATAATTGAATATTAATTTCCAACCAAATGGTATCAACATAAATGACACGGCATAATAGAAACCAAGAATTATATGGAACTATCTGTAGCAATACCCAAACAGAGGATATCTAATGCCACTCACTAAGTAATAGACTATCTTAAACATGCTCTAAAATCATTCTCCAATCTCTGTGTTGATTCAAATGATACAATAGTCAAGGAAGGGCACCAAGCAGGACATGCTCTAAAATGGAAAAGATAATCAAAATCGGCATGGTTTATTTCTGTATGAAATGCTTTAAATTGATATGCTGATTTCAAGTAAAAAAACTACAGTATTTTTTAAATACAGTGGATTGGAGATTTGTCATGCACAAAAATAAAAATAAGCATAAAATCCTTCAGTATTATCTAACAGATTCTAATGCAAAGTACAGAATAGTACATGAGTGGGAATTTGAGTTTGTTCAGAGAAAAGGAGTAATCAATGACAGGGAATTTTTTTTATAAAATATGTTGTTTTAACATTTTCTAAGGATTAATTTCAATCTTGGACTATGGGAACCAAAATTTCCCCATAGTAAGAAAGACTTTCAGAAGAAATTAATTTTTCTGCCCACAACATCGACACGTTCTTCCTATGTTGACTTCTTCAGGACAGTGATAACCGGCTCTTGGTTAAAATTAAAATAGTGAAAGAACGTCACTTAGCTAGGCATGCTCTTAATTAAAACAAAAAAATACAGCAAAAATCAACATGGTTTTACACCGGTACAAAAATGCTTAAACTATTTCATGATGATTGCAATTAAAAAATATCATGTTTCAATACAAATCAACACAACAAGAAAAAGGCAGAACAACAAACACGTCCAGAGGTGGACATACCCATCATTGTCAAATGTACCGCAAAGAGACTCAAATCGTGGATCACGTACAACCTGAAAAATAATGAAGGCATGCATAATTCAGCAAAAATCATCCAAATATATAAAACAGAAATATCATATCCTTATTTAAATTCAGCACAATTTCAACATCATATACAACAAAACTTGAACTTTTTTGAAGTATTTATACACTAATCTTACATATGATAGTGGACCTGGAGTCTTAACTACATATGACAAACTGTGTGCATGTATAGAGCAAACAATAAGCAATTGGTTTTCCTCCTCTCCATGAGCCCACAATTTGTTTAATAGGGAAATGTGTCTAAAATATTACCCCAAAAAAAACTATGCAAGCTAATGGCGTTCATAAATAATGATTTTGAAATATGAAACTATTCAATTTGTCGATGAAAAACGCAAGATATCAGCAGGGCAGAGATCGTTGGGTTCTAGACAAGTAACAGTTAGTCTCACCTTCTTAGGAGCTTGAATGACATCTCTAAAAGCAGGAACTGGCTTCTTGCTACTAGCTTCCATTGGCCTAGTAAAAATTGGGAAATCATTTTATTTGCATACACAAGAATAAAAGGAAAACCACACTGCCAAACAAATAATTATATATTACTAAGGGCGTGTTTAGATTGACTTATTTGAACAATTGAACTTATATACTTGCATAAGTTTTGTGAGACTGTTTGCATATGTTTAAAGATTGTTTGGATAAACAGCTTATTTGCAGCTTATAGCACAAGCATTTATCATGATAAATGCGCATGTATAAGCTATTGCTATAGCAAAGGATAAAATAAAGTTAAACTATTTTTGTATATATATGTTATAGGTTGTTTTTATAAGCTATATTAGAGAAGTTACGAAATAAGCTAATAAATGCTTTTGGAAATTTTCATAGGGTCTGTTTGGATTAGCTTATGGAAAATAGCTTATGCAAATAAGTAAGCTTGTATGATAATTCATAAGTTATCATTAACAAAAATTGTATCTTCATAAGTTGTTTTTTCATAAACTACATTGACAAGCTTATGAACAATACATAAAAGCTTATAAATTTGCATTGCATAAGCTTAAAAATAAGTCAATCCAAAAGGACCCATAAGCTGTTTTCATAAGTTCTCCCAAGTAGATAAGCTTAAATAAGCCAATCCAAACAGGCCCTATTTTCATAAATTCAAAAGGATTTATAAAACATTTATTGCTAGTACGAAAATAATAAACTTTTACTATAGAAATATTTATACATAACTACTTCTCATCCTAACCGCTTGTGCTATAAGCTGCAAATAAGCTGTTTAAGCTACAAATACAATAATACCTATTCTTATTAGCCCTTTTCAACTTCTTATCTTCTGTAGGTTTCTTGAAAAACGCATGCGCCCCATTCGATCGAGCTTTCTGCAATTCCTCAAACGTTACATCAGCTAGCTCTTTCTCTATCTCTTCCTCTTCTTCCTACAATCATCAAAATTAAAACTAAAATTAAAATAAATAACAATACTAACTTACTATGAATTAGGTTTTTTGAAGTTACTTACATCTTCTGATGAGGTGGAAGAAGAAAGGGACTCGTCAGTTTCATTCTCTTCGTAGTGAGTTTCATCGGTGGAATTTGGGATTCTGCTATCGTGCTTGTTCATTTTGAAAGATGAATTGAAAAACAATGCGGTAAGATGTACGATACGATGGCTCTTGTTGATTTTGATAGCTAGAGGCGGTACTCACTTGTTGTCGCGGCCAAAGATTTCAGTGGAGTGGGGTGTTAGGGTAAATTTTGACAAACAAATAACTTTCACCCTTTTTGTGAGTATGCTAGTTCTCTCCTTTTTTTATTTTTCTTTCTTTTTTCTTTTTTGAATAGACAAATAACACATAACTATTTAATTTCCGTTATCATGTTGATGAAATAATTTTGGCAATAGTTGAGTTAGGATTTATAGATTAATTTTCTCCGTTCAATTATTAATCAAAACAATAGACTTGTGATTTCTTGACAAGAAATTTATCATTTTCGCATGTTTAATTATGAGATATTTTATTGGACCATCATGACAAACTCAAACATAATCCTTTAAAAATTTAACCTATACATGTCTCATGTTCGAGAGGATGTGAACAGTCATACATATTCTCCCCCGACACATTGGATCCATAGGCCTATTACTGAGTATTGTGACCTATAACTCGAATGAAGACATGTTTATGTGATGACAATAAAAAATGTGAAGAATAAGGAACAACTGCTATCTGATGAACGAGACTGCGATAATGGCCACAACGTGTTGATAAGCCAGTAGCCCAACCTTGATTTAAAAGGAATAGCTCATAAACCCTAGATCCATCCATTGTTTACCGAAAAATACTAAACACTTAGGACCTTGGTCATAGCACATTGCTACAAAGGTTCCCTGTCTTAACAAGAAAATATCTATAGTTGATTGTGAAGGTACAAGAAAACACGATAAATGAGATTTGAATTATGTTTTAGGCTAAATTGTATTTTTGGTCCCTTAACTATTTAGGTAGTATTGGTTTGGTCCCCTAACTAAAATTTGATTTATTTTGATCCCTTAACTTCTCTCTATTACACATTTTAGTCTTTTTCGTTAGTTTTAATTCAAAAACGTTAGGTTTTCTTTATCTTCTTCTCCTCTTTTTCATCTTCATATCATCTTCATCAACATTCAACAACAAGAATCCCAGAAAAATTCCAGAAGAAAATGAATATAATCTAACGTTTTTGAATTAAAACTAACGGAAAGGACCAAAATATATAATGGAGAGAAGTTAAAGGACCAAAATAAATCAAATTTTAGTTAGGGAACCAAACCGATACTAATTAAATAGTTAAGAGACCAAAAAGATAATTTAACCTATGTTTTATTACATCGAAAAATTTAAATCATTTTCAAACGTTTTCTTTCTAATGAGAAATACCGAGTCCCTAATATGAACCTCTAAAAAAGAGGATCAACAATGGCCCCATTAAATAACTTGATATAGCCCGTAAGTTTTTGGATTATCAATGAATTTATTAGTTTTGTGAGTTTTACACAATTTTCATGCATACCTTAAAACTATGAATTCTGCTCTCCACCCTGCAAAAATTGCTCGCGCCCTGCAGCGATGCCAATTTTACCCCTGCGCTAGTTAACTGGCGCAAGTGCAAAATACTGCGCTAGTTAACACACGCTGCGCCACTTAACTAGCGCATGTGTAAAACACTCCGCGCGTTAACTGGCACTGCGCACGTTAATTGGCGCAGCCTTTTAGCACATGCGCCAGTTAAGTGGCGCACAGTATGTGCTTAC
>Ga0099826_10003052_pt1 | contig 11185 bp, 6 predicted proteins | sample Mtrugardesep15_FD_76830 | JGI IMG/M metagenome (GOLD analysis project Ga0099826, IMG submission 76830) | Root nodule microbial communities of legume samples collected from California, USA - M. trunc garden sep15 | ecosystem: Host-associated > Plants > Roots > Nodule | place: USA: California...
CTCCCAAAAAATTATTATCTTATTATTTTATCGAATTATTCAATTTTTTACACTGGCCCAAGTCGAAACCGGACAAATTTATTATTTTAGAGAGTTTATTAATTTACCGAGTATTAATTTAAAAAGTTTCTATTGTACCAACATTGCATATCCTCTTCCCTTGAGTAATCAACATTTCCTTTTTGTTCCAATTTTGATCTAATTGCACTGAAGTCGCATACACGACAAGCCGGCCACTAATCGCCTATAAACATACGATATAATTGATGTCCTAAAGCTCTTTTCTCTTCCATATCACAAGGAGCATACACATTAGATACAATAAGATGCTCATTGTTATTGACCCACAACCTCAAAACAAACAAAGCATTATTTAGAGTAAAATAATACTTCACTATGAAAACATTCGGATCCATATAGTTTGGGTTCCACCAGATTTTCCTACATACAGTTTAAAAGAGAATTGAACCCTTTCAACCCTCACAACATTTAACAAACGAAATACTTAACATGCTTCAACTCCGTTTCTTGAATACAAAAATATTTGTTTTTTTGGTGCGAATCATTATCTGAATTTTCTTCTTCTTTATAAATTATAACTTATAATCTTCATAACAACCACGCATCACCCAACACCACCACCACCACCATGAGAAGTAACCAATCTACCCAGCAACATTTGTTTTCCCGCTTACCACTTCAATATTATGTCTATCTCTAACCTCGTTTTTTTCTCCTCCATTTTCAAACCCCAACTCTTCCCCCAAACCTTCATATTGCTTCAGCTATAACCCTAAGATCTTCATGTGAAACTTTCCATTGGTTCCTTTAGAAGATATACTCACTTGAGGGCACAGTAACCCGATTACTGCTCACTTCTCACAGTCCCATTTACGTCTTTATTCCTCTTGACTAAACAAGTCTGACTTTTTTTTCAAATATCTCACGGCCCTCTATTCTTGGACTTATTTATTTGCCACTAGCTGATGGTTTGGTCATTTTCGGGTATTATCAATAATATTGATGTCATTTTTTTCTATAACATACTCCAATGTTGGGTTCGGAAGAAATCAATCCCATAAAGTCTTTTTTTTTTTTGACAGAGATACAAATTTACTCCTTATTTTTTCAACTTTATCGAATCATATATCGTGGCCTGTTTTTTTGACAAAGAAAAAAGTGACGTTGCCAAAAATATAAAGTGGCCTGTTGAACCCACCAAAAAGCTCCCAAATATATGCCTTAATAATGTGACGTTGCCATGTAACCAAGTGGCCGACTTGCTCCACCAAAGGGCAAAGGCTATCTAATTTGGTCACCACATTCATTATTGGTTTTTTTTCATAAGATACTTGCTCCACTAAAGTATTTAAAAATTGATTTGATCAAAAATTTTATATATAGTTTTTTTTCTTCATAATAAAATATATAAATGGGTTGAAGTCTAGAGACTAGAACAAGTCTCAAGAATAAAAAAGAACGTTTGTAGATGTATCGTAGCAAAAGTAAATTCACACTAAATTAACTTTTATTGGGAATTTTATATGCTTTTTAAACTTCATTTAATTTTATATGCTTTTAAAACTTTTATTGGGAGTTTATCGTTCTCATTATTAGCTGGTCTCCACTCTCCACATTAATATGTTTGGTGCCTCTCATACTCATATAGTATTAAAGTTCTTGTTAAATTTATTTAATTTTTGAAAAATTGTTGATAAATTATATATAGTCGAGTTATTTTTATATTATATCTATTCCACGACGTCAGCATCTGTTAGATTAGTAGCCCTTCCAATCTTCAAGAAGGTTCAAACGATTTGTCCTCTTCCAAAATCCCACACCTTACGGTACCGTGTCTCCATCCTCCTATTATTGACCTGCAAAAATTGGAAGAAAAACAATACCCCATTAAATAACGGATTCACGCATAAGGATCAATTCAACAATTATACAAATCAAAAAGAATAATCCATTTTTCAACAAACAAAAAACGAATAATCTTTGAAAAAAATAAAAATAATCCTACTAAACTCACCGATTAAACAATATAATCACGTCACACGAAATGTGAATGAATTGAACGAATTTCACGCAAAAACAACGACTGACTTTGGTAAACGGAATCTTAACCATTAAAAGCGGCACACGTTGCAAAAAATATGTCCAAATCAGACGGTGGTTAACGGAACCCTAAATTTCACAAAAAAAGAACAAGTCCAAAACCAAAAAAAAAAATAAGGCTCAAGTCAAAAAAATAGAACCTCAACCACGTCTGAAAATTTATAAAATTTCACTCAAATTCAATTTTTTTTTGTTCTTCGTTGATTTTTTTTCTTTTCTTCTCATTCATATACTGAATCAGCTTCGAATTTGGTTCCAGGTATTTACTGCAATTATATGTAATTAATTTATAAAATAAAATATTGTCTAAGAGTCCTTAATGGCAGTAATTATTGAAACGAGGCCCATAATATACAGGCCTTGGGCTTCTCGGGCTTCCCTGTAACTGGCCCACATAGCAACAAGCTTTCGCTGATCCATTCCGAACGCCACCGATCGAATACCCTACCGGAGCTTTCGGCGAGCGGCTATGACGTCCGATCCGATACGCCACCGCATACGGCAGCGATTCAGCGGAGGTATGAGGCGATCTAGCAGGAGACAAACTGGCATTTGATGACGAAGATGATAGATCAGGTGAAGCTTTCAAACTCGATTTCGGCTGCGATAGAATTGCTTTGATCTTCAACGGATGAGTTAGTTTCAACGAGACACGTTCGTATTCATCGATTATGTTGGCTAAATCTTCATCGTTGGTGATGGAAATCAACGTTTCTAAATCTCCGTTTGGTAATTGACACCGCATAGTCACAGATGAACCACACAATTCTTCAAGCTTCACCATCAATTCTGCAAAATATCAACAAAATCGATGAGTATAACGAGCGAATAGAGAAATTTGAAACAGAAAGATAATAATACTCGAAGATGCGAACCTGAGAATGAAATTGAACGATCGACGGCGAGGACTCTGGTGTGACCGCCGACGTAACGGAGTTCACCGTCTGTGGAGCGAAGGCGGATCTTGCCACCGTAGCTATAGAGGATCTTAATAGTGTTTGAGGGTTTAGATTCCATGACTCGTTGTTGTGACTCAGTGAGTTATGTGGAAGTGGAAAAGTGAAAAGAATATTCGAAGAAGATTCTAGAAAGAAAGCGAGAAAAGGAGTGAGGAGAGGAGAAGAAGTGTTTTCTTCTGCGTTAGAAGGTTGAGGCTTGAAACTTTGGTATGTGATTTTCGGGTGTATTTATAGGCTGAATTCAGAGCCAAATCTCTATTTTTTTAATTAATTAAATATTTTTGCGTAATTAGACTATTTAGTTACGATATTATTATTAATTATTTAATTGAGAAAGAAAAAGAGAGGAAGCGAGAATTTTACACACGCAAAAAAAGAAAAAGCAAGGAAGAAAAAACGTAAAGTGGATACCGACTTGGAATGTTTGTTAAGGTGTTTTTAACTAACCACTGTGCATTCGCCACTTGGACTATATTCCTATATATGCGGATATTCGTTTCTTTTTCGCTTTCCCGGAACGAATGCCAAATTTTCGTTCAAAACAGGGATAGCCTATTCAAAGTACTACTAGTTTTTTTTTTAAGGACAAAGTACTACTAGTTTTTTTTTTCTTCTACAGAAAATTCATCTTAAAGGTAAATAAATAAGGTGTCAGAAGTTTTAACCTTGCCCCTTATAAAAATTATGTATTGTTCCTTACTAGTTTGTTTTATTTAACTTTTTCAAAACAATCAAATATTAATGTTAATTTTAATACATATAACTATTTTAACGTAGGAAGTTGCTAGAACACATTCATTAGTTTTTATGTGAGAAGATTTACACATCTATAAATTTTTATGTGAGAGTATTTTAGTAAGTTATAACTAAAACATTGATTAATACACCTTGAGATGTACGTTGCTATAACACACATTTTATAAGTAGGTGTATGAAAGATAACTAAAAAATGGTTAAATACACCCTAACATGTAGTTTCCAACATATAAACTAGTGGCGTGTTCTAGCAATTCCTTTTACAATATGAGTTACTCCTAATTACGCACTTGCTATTACCGTAATAAAAAAATTAAATATTAAAATTTGTTGTATGTGCATAAGAATTTCGGTGGCACAAGTTTGAGGATCTAGCTTCTTTTAATATTGCAATGCTAAATAAGCAAATTTGAAAATTTTAATCTAACGAAAATTGTCTGGTGTCATGTTTATGTAAGGCGCGGTATTTTTCAAGAACAAATTTCTTTGGGACGAAAATTGGTACAAGTCCAAGTTATGTGTGGCGAAGTATATTTAGTGCCAATGATGTCGTGAAACGCAACTCAAGGTGGAGTATTGGTACAGGTAATGCAAAACCTTGGTTAGCATCGGGTGACAACATCTCGCCCACTCAAACATGTAATGCACAATTTTGCTCAATGTGTGTAAGTGAACTGATTGATCAGACAACAAAAACTTGGAAAGGCACTTATTTGATCAATCCAGCACGCATTTGATTCTGAATACCGCTCAATTTCATCAAGTCATTATTGATACAATGGTTAGTATTATGTTTGAAGTGCTTATAGAATTTGTTATGAATCCCTTCGAGATACAGCCCATTTAAGGAGGTCTGGTAAGTGGAATGTAATGTGGAGACTTAAGGCGCGACCAAAGGTGAAGAAGAATTTGGCTTGGAGGGTTTGTCGTGACTGACTCCCTACACGTGCATGTCTGAACAGTAGAGGTGTTACATGCCCTTCTGAGTGTGATATATGCAACGACGTTATTAAAGATACATTACACACTCTTTTTACATGTTACCGGTGGATTCAGATTTAGCAAACATCAAACCTTTGGGATGATGTAGAGAAGGTCGTCAATGATTCTGATAACCTAGTAACAATAGTGTTTCATCTATTGTCTCAGCTCCAACCATCACAATGTCCTTTATTTGTGTCTATTATTTGGAGTATTTGAAAGCGGCGTAATTTGAAGTTATGCCAACAGGTGAATGAAAAAACATCACAAGTCTTTGAACGTGTCGTTCATGTGTTAGAAGACTAGAAGCTTGCATAAGAGATGAGACGACCCTTAAATATGCCAACAACAAATGATGGCAACACATGATGGCAGAAACCCGCCTAAGTAGATTTCAATGTAATATTAATGTTTCTTTCTCTTCTTCTCATAATAGGGTTGGTATTAGTATGTGCATTCATGATGCTAACGGGTGTTTTGTTCTTGTAAAGACCACCTTGTTCGCCCCATTATGCTCGATGGATGTTTGTGAGGCTTTGGGACATTGTCAAGCGTTGCAGTGGGTGGATGAGTTAGGCTTTGATAACACGAATTTTAACAACAAAGAATATGGATCTCAAACACAAGACGTGTCAAAAAAAGACGACTAAAGTTTACAAACAGGGTCCATGCAACAAAGAACAAAAACTGACTAACAAATACCCAGACAAGCAAGCGGGCACATCAACCAACTATGAACCCCTAACACAAATTTGACATTAGTTGCCTTCATCCACCAATACAAATAAATTTTTACTTTATCCAACAACTGATTAATAGTGTTTTCCTTGTTGCTAAAAAGTCTATTATGACATTCATTTTACACAACCCAAACAAATCAAAGCCAAATGAGTTGCATAGTTGATCTTCGCGTTGCCGATCCACATGTCGAATAAGTAAACTGAAGAAAATGATGAAAAATACTATACGGATCAACCACAAAAACTTCAATCCAATCCCGAAGTAAATGCCAAAGATCCCTGAATATTGTACAAGGAAGGAATGATGAATAATACTATACGGATCAGCCACATAAACTCCAATCCAATCCCGAACTAAATGTCAAAGATCCTTGAATATTGTACAAGGAGGGAATAAATGATAAGTGAGTTTCCACTTCTCCACACCCAGTCACACACAACAGTGCATCCTAAGGAAGAATTCCGCGAACCACCAAATTCACCTTGGTCGGCAACCTATTGCGGAGAAGTCTCCAAACAAAAATAGACATCTTTACAAAAACATGTCTGTGCCAGATTAAATCTAAAGCTGCGTCGACTAATCCTACAAAGTGACATCAGAAAGCAAAATCCTACCCTCACATAATAACTATTCCTCCCACTCACACTTCCACAAACACCTCTGCCACTGCCACGTTGTACCCCTTTATATATTAGTATTTTAAGACCCAAACTTTTCTATTATTTATCACATATATTCATGTGTTAATTGATCTTTTAAAATTTTAGTATAGCATATTAGTATAATTATTTTTTTGGAGTTATTAATATGAAAAAGGAAAACAAAAGATGGAGGATAAACCAAACCCGAACCGACAAGAAGATGAATCAATTCTTTAGTTATAGAATCTTTATCTTTATATATAACAATTAGTAAGTGATCTAATCGGACTAAACCATTGCCAAAGAATTAAGCATTTGTCTTTTTTTTTATTTACTGTTTAAATAAAAGGCCAAAAAGATAAACTTTAATTAAAATTAATAATAGTTAGATTTTTTTCTGCGCGACGCACGGGTTTTCTCGACTGTAATAGAGATCAATAAATAATTTTTAACCTGTAAGATTGTGGATCGATCAATAAACGCAAATTATATTATTAGAGATACAATATTACAATCAAATTATAGTAAAAAAATTATAAAGAAAAAAGATAAAAAGAATACAAAATTATATTGTTGCACATGTCAATTTTATTTATTACGTTTATAGTTAAACATAAAAAGTTAATGGAGTTCATGGTTCCTAACAAATTATTTAGGGTAGTCGAGTTTACATGAAAATTAGGGTATTCTGTTTATAAACGTATTAAATAAGTGTATAATAACTTGTCAAAAAAATAAAATATCTACATAAACAATATGTTAAGTGGCTACAGACCTAATAAAATTAATAAATAATAAGGATAAGAAAATATTCATGGTTATTAGAGAGAGAAATGAAAAACATATATGATGCAAATTTATAGCTCAAATTTTAGGATAGAGTTGTTGCAAACCTAATAATGGATTAGTAGAGGGAAAAATTAGGTTAAAGCTTAACAAAATTAATACTCCCTCCATCCCGCAATATATGACTCATTTGAAAATGTTTAATTTTGACCTAATTTATTTTGATAATATTTTTCTACTAATATACAAAGATAAATAATATCATATAAGATATCGTTAGATTCGTTTCGATGAATATTTTCAAAATATTAAATTTTCATAATTTTTTTAATATATTAGTAAAGATATTTAAACTCAAAATTATACATTAGTATGCGTAACAGAATCAACTATTGTATTAAGGGACGGAGGGAGTAAATAAGGAAAGAGGACCATTTATTTTTCAATAAGTAATAAGTGATCTAATCAGACTAAAACTATTGAAAGCACCTTTGAAATGGTTCCACGTGAGTTCAGATTGTGTGGCATAAGGTTCCACGTGCAGTCATTTAAAGAATGCGCCTCACACCCACACGGGCTAAACCTGGTGACACATGTTCGAAGATTTTTGATTCGAGATATTTGTGACAATTTTATGGATATTTTTTTTTCTTTTTATTTGAAAAAAAATAGATATATGAAGAAGGAGAATAAGAACTTACAAGCATAATAAAATTGTTTTAAGAGTTGTTGAAAAATAATCGTATAAATATATCTATCTTTATCAAAAGTTAGTACTTTCTCCGTCTCACATTAAATAATTTAGTTTTTTTTTTTTCACATTTGTCAAAACATAATTTTGATTATGAATATATTTCATTATTTATTCAAAAAAGTATAAAAAAAATTATACTGAAAAAACATTCATGAGACAAATTTAGCATCTTATATATTACTATGTGTATTTGTATATTAGTTGAAAGAAGATAAAATACTCCTAAAATTTAGAAGAATTGAGCCATGTTCATATAGCTCATCGTGATTAAATTCTGTATCGTTTACAATGTTCTTTGAATCAAACTTCAACATTTTGTTATAAGTTATTTTGAGGCTTAGAAGAATTTACCTTTGAAGAAGTATCTCCCTAACCGAGCAAATTGTTGTCCATATTAATATTCGTTCGATTGAATTTAATCATATTTTTCGTGAAATCTGAAGAAAAAGAAAATGATCAATGCTCTGTCAATAGTTTCCTACTCATTTATTTGGCTGAATTAAAATAGAAAATATAAAGTATCTGATTCGTGGTGCCAAACTTTTATTGTGTTTGTGTTCTTAAATATTTGCTAGTTAGCAATTCTCGTAAACAAACAATAAACAACTCGATCACCTTTTTGAGAAGAAAAACAACTCAAACACCTGTTAGATTTATTAAGAAAATTATATTTTCTAGCAACAAATATTTAATTAGTTTGATAATTGGTCTAAAAATAAATACTTTTGATGATTTTTTGTACGCATCTCATTTTATTAACAACAATAATAGTTTGAATAAATATAAGAATTTGAATGAAAAGTTGGACGCTAGCTAAAAATGTGGTCGTTCTATAAAAAGTATAAGCAACCTTATTTGATTCCCTCCGAATAAATTGAACAAGCAAGTTTGTGAATAATGAAGAAAAAACCCTTCTACAATCTTTCATGACAATGACAAAGTCAGATTCATCGTTTTTAATACAGCTCAATGTATCGACTGCTCTATTTTTTGTTTTTAAGAAGCTATCAACTACTCTATTGAAATCTAACCCAATTCACATTATTAACACGCAATGCATCTCCTCGACCCATTTTAAAGCATATAACAAGCTCATAGCTTCGTCTTCATATACAACGAGTATTGAGAAAAAACAATTGTGTTTGAGCTAACACAAAGCTACCTTGACCATCACGGATAACATGCCGATATTGTGTTTAGGATATTCAAATCTAAAACGATCAAAACGAAAACCGTAAATCGATCCAAAAAAAATCAAAAACTGCAAAAAACTAAATATCTTTGGATTCGTTTAGACGTTGTTTGTAAAAACCGTTTGGATCGAATCAAAGTTCGAATCACCTTTTTAAAACCGAACCAAAACAAAAGAAACCTCAAAAGTAACTTTTAATACTTTTTATTCTTTTATTAGTATTATATGTTGCATTAATATATTGCTTGTTGGTTTTTAATCTTATATATTGCATTAATTTATCTATATTATTACCACTTCATATATTTTTTTTAACAAGCAAAAATGAAATATATTAACAAACCAAAAGTGGTCTACCTCGCATAAGGCGTGCTAAAGTAAGACACACATAATCAATTACAAAGATACAAATGCTGAAACAAAGAAACCCGACGAACGTGAGTCACAACGACAACATTACATAATTAAACCCAAAAGGGTATCGCTACCAATCATGATAGCCAAAAGGAAAAGTAAACAAATTTGCTTTAACCACACAAAAGACAACAACTTAACCTTAGCTAAGAGCGCGTGTAAATCCGTTGTCGTGTTTTTGAAAACCTGGTTGTTCCTTTCTTTTCAAATAGTCCAAGTAGAGCGGGGTAGACCATGATACTGACTAAATTGAAGAAAATGATCGCGTAACTACAGAGTTAACCGTGGAAATGCCTAACCACCTCCATATGAGATACCGCATGCCGCCGAATAAATTGAAACCCAAAAAAAGATGGACATCTGTTTCTGCAGAACCGCACCCACTAACACAAACATTGTCGCCTTCTTGAAGAATCCTCCTCTGCGCGAGATTATCCTCGGTTGATAGCCTGTTGCGGAGAAGACGCCATGGAAACAAAGAGACTTTTAGCGGAACCTGTTTGTGCCAAATATTATCAATCGAACCCCTATCAATAGGTTCTTCCACGACCGTAAGGAAATGATACACCCCACTGACGTAATGGCCTTTAATAGGATCATTTAGCCACCGCCACTTGTTAAGAACATTAATCTACAAAACAATGTTACGTAACAGAGAAATACATTCCCTAACGTTATCCTCTTCCCATGCGAATAGTCTCCTCCTCCACCGCCACGCCTTTCCCCTTCCCCCCACCCTAACTTTGACATCTCCATTACCGGCCCCCACCTATTCTCGGTTAGCTCAAACAGTCTACTGAATCTTACTCCTAACGGAATTCCTCCGACCCAATTATTCGTCCAAAAAAAAGTACCACTCCCATTACCCATAATCCGACGAAGATTACAATCAAACCAATGCCTCACACCCTCGCGGACTCCCGCCACCCTCCACCACTACAACGAACAATTACTCCCCCTCTCTTTACCGCCCCCTCCTCACCATATTTGACCACCAAAACACGGTACCAAAGCCCCTCCTTATACGTAAGCATCCTCCAATACCACTTATCCAACAAAGATAAATTAAATTCTTCTAACCGCATGACACCTAACCCACCCTCCTCCTTAGGTAAACAAACAGAGTCCCAATTTACCCAAGGTATTTTCCTAACATCCGCACCACCACCCCCCCAATTTTTATTTTTTATTTAAAAAAATATGCAATAGAAGAAATTATACATGTGCGATACTATTTTTTATTAATATTTGGATCTTTGTTACAATAGATGATTGTAGTTATCATGTGCGATCAGTTTGGTGACTGTATTATGTATTTTAGCTATCTTTTTAAACCTTGTACACCTTATGTTTGGTTTAAAGTCCTTAATAAAATTTATTTGACCTTTAAAAGAAAAAATGATATTTGAACATCCATTTTGTTATAACTTTTGTGACAACTTTATCTCTCATACTCACATTATTTTTCACTTTACCTCTCTATTGTTTTGGTTTCCGTGCAAATACCTACTTTTCTTTGTAAATTATGATTGTCACATAAGTTGTCAACTAAAACTTCTCACATATCTGTATCCAAAAAAAGAAAGAACCACTAGTATATTTTCCCTAAAAAAACACCACTAAAATATCTAGATAGGATTTTAGAGTGTTTGAAACTTTCAATTGAGTGTACATTGTTGTTTATTTATTAATATTTTAGGTACTTTAAAGCATCCTCCAATACCACTTATCCAACAAAGGTAAATTAAATTCTTCCAACCGCCTGACACCTAACCCACCTTCCTCCTAAGGTAAACAAACAGAGTCCCAATTTACCCAAGGTATTTTGCTAACATCCCCC
>Ga0099826_10003053_pt1 | contig 11185 bp, 8 predicted proteins | sample Mtrugardesep15_FD_76830 | JGI IMG/M metagenome (GOLD analysis project Ga0099826, IMG submission 76830) | Root nodule microbial communities of legume samples collected from California, USA - M. trunc garden sep15 | ecosystem: Host-associated > Plants > Roots > Nodule | place: USA: California...
ATATAATGAGTTGTTGGAAGTTTAATAGTTTTATTTTTCTATTAAAGAATTTTTTATGTAAGCAGTGTAATGCTCCGTTTGTGGTATAACTCTGATTGTTTTATTCAAATTACGTATTTTTGGAAATGGGGTGCTACAATGGACTCCATTATTTCGAGATATGAAAAAATACAACACAATGAAGGTGTTGAAGAATTCAATAAAGGCAACTCGATGGAGTCAAATGTCGCAACCATCTTGGGTTGTTGTCTTGGCTCCCATGAAGTCGATGGACTTCCTTATCACTTTTGGGAGTAAAATTTTGAGTTTGAGAAAAATTACAACAAATGTGATATTCAACCTATCAGAAATTCGGTTGCTAAAATATAAAATAGAATATTGTTTTCACGAATGTTGATAAAATAGGAGACTAAATATGCAATTAAGTCTTGATTAAATTTACGTAAAGGATGTTATATATAATTCATGATAAAAAGAATTCCCTAAAATTGTGTTGTTTTTTTGGTCAAAAGAATTGTTTAGTTTTATTTTTCTTTTCCTTGTGTGTTTGTATGAGAGAGGTGGAGCATGAATTAAGGGGATGGAATCCGTTGAGTTAGAATTCTAAACTCCAAACATCTCAAACAAAGACAATTTTCAAACCATTGAATTTCTCTCATCTCAAAACAATGTTCTTTCTTGGTTTTTTGTTTCCTCCAACATTCTAACAACCTTAATTATTGTTACAAAGAAATAAAAGGAACAAAGTACATTATTGCATTACATCATATCAAACAAAACTCTTCAAAAGCTTTCCGGTAAGTATGAACATATTTGGTGGCAAGCCACCACAAGGAGGGCCGAATTTTACACGTCGGACATCAAGCGGACGAGTAGTGAGTCTATCAAGAGATGATGACATGGATATGTCCGGTGAGTTTGCCGGCCAAAATGATTATATCAATTACACCGTTATGATGCCACCAACACCAGATAACCAGCCCGGAACCTCTGATTCCAAGCAAGGGACTACGCGATTTGCCTCGGAGACTCAACAAGGAAGGGGTGCTAGCGGCGGTGGTGCATCTAAAATGGATAGAAGAATGTCGGTGTTGAATTCAGAAAATAACAAGTCTATGTTATTAAGGAGCCAAACTCAAGATTTTGATCATAATAGATGGTTGTTTGAGACTAAAGGAACCTATGGAATTGGAAATGCTTTTTGGCAAGATGATCCAAATTCTTTTGGAGATGAAAATGAAATGAGCATGGCAGATTTTATGGACAAACCTTGGAAACCATTAACTAGAAAAGTTCAAATTCCAGGCGCTGTACTCAGTCCTTATAGGTACCTTTCTTCATATGATATATATATTATTTGTTACAATATTGTATAAAGCTTATGCGTTTATGGTTTGCATCTTACGACGGTTAGGATAAACCATTAATAATTAAAATGGTTTTGGTTAGGAGAAACTTATTTGTTACAATATTGCATAAAGCTTATAGTCGTTGGTGAGATTTTCATAATGATCTTATTTAAACACGATGTTATAGTCATTTTACTATAAACATTGAAATTTTGAATTGTTGGTATGCACTACTTGTAACATTTTAGCTGGTACAACATAAGCTCATAACAAAATAATGTTTTACTAATAATTTACTTATCTTTGAACACAGGTTGTTGATTTTTGTTCGTATGGTGATTCTAGTATTCTTCTTAGTTTGGCGAGTTCGGAACCCAAACTATGATGCAATGTGGTTATGGGGGATATCAATTGTTTGTGAAATTTGGTTTGCTTTCTCATGGCTTCTTGATATTCTCCCCAAACTGAACCCTATAAATCGAAGTGCGGACCTTGTTGCATTACATGACAAGTTTGATCAACCATCTCCTTCAAATCCAACCGGTCGGTCAGATTTACCTGGCATGGATGTTTTTGTTTCAACGGCTGATCCTGAGAAAGAACCGCCTCTTGTCACGGCGAACACAATTCTTTCCATTCTTGGTGTCGATTATCCTATTGAAAAGGTTTCATGCTATATTTCAGATGATGGTGGTGCCATTCTCACTTTTGAAGCCATGGCTGAAGCTGTGAAATTTGCCGAGGTTTGTTTATATTCTTTAATAAGGAACATGTTTCACATATAAGCATTTTGTTCAATGTGAGTAAAGAAGGTGATCAAAATGTAGCATGTTTCCCTTAAAGGAACAAGTTTCCCTTAAAGGAGCATTTTGTTCAATGTAGCATGTTTTAGTCTGTTTAGATTCATGATAATACACCACCAACTAATCTATGTTCACAGTTATGGGTACCATTTTGTCGAAAACACAATATTGAACCAAGGAATCCAGATGCTTACTTCAACATAAAGAAAGATCCTACGAAGAACAAGAAAAGACATGATTTTGTGAAAGATAGGAGATGGATGAAGAGAGAATATGATGAATTTAAAGTGAGAATCAATGGACTTCCTGAGGTAATAAAGAAAAGATGTAAAATGTATAACTCTAGGGAAGAGAAGAAAGAAAAACAGTTACTTAAGGAGAAAAATGGCGGAGTTTTACCACCGGATACAACAATTGATGTCCCTAAAGCTACATGGATGGCCGATGGTACTCATTGGCCCGGAACTTGGCTAAATTCTACAGCCGATCATGCTAAAGGTGACCATGCCGGAATCTTGCAGGTACCGTTTAATTTCTCCTCTCATCCATCAAATTTTTATATTCACATCAACTTGGCACTCGATATGATATTGATTAGGTTTTAATATGCTTTTGATTCTAGCAAATATATCATTTTTTCTTATTAGTCTTTATAAAAAATAAAAAAAAAATTGTTTTTGGTCCGTAATGTTTTCGTTTTAGTCCTGCAAAATATGTTCATATTGAAAAAAATTGTTTTTCTAAAGTGAATTTTGATTGACATGTTTTCAACTTTATAGGTGATGAGTAAGGTGCCAGAGCATGACCCTGTAATGGGCCATCCAGATGAGAAAAGTCTAGATTTCACAGGCGTAGACATTAGAGTTCCAATGTTCGCATATGTTTCTCGAGAGAAGCGGCCCGGATTTGACCATAACAAGAAAGCAGGAGCCATGAACTCCATGGTTCGAGCCTCAGCCATTTTGTCCAATGGCCCTTTTATACTGAATTTGGATTGTGACCACTATATCTTCAATTCACGTGCTTTGAAGGAGGGAATGTGCTTCATGTTGGACCGCGGTGGCGATCGTGTTTGTTACATACAGTTTCCACAGAGATTTGAAGGGATTGATCCCTCGGATCGATATGCAAATCATAACACAGTCTTCTTTGATGGTAATTCTATATTTCTTAAATGCTTAGTTCTAAAATGTGGTCTGCAACTGCAATCGTGGCTGCAATATAAAGATTTTAGATGCATATGCTTTGGCATCATAATCGCAATTGTGGCCGCATCACTCACATTTGCCTATATTTTTTCGCCTATTGAGATTTACTGCATAATTGCAATTTAGAACCATAATAAATGTATATAGCGTGTTATTCTAAATCGTGATTAGATTTCATATGCTATTTTAGCATCTACGGATATATTTACCAATGTATGTATGATATGATATGTTAGGAAATATGAGAGCATTGGATGGTCTACAAGGTCCAATGTATGTGGGAACAGGTTGCATGTTTAGAAGATATGCACTCTATGGATTTGAACCTCCAAGATTCATTGAGCACACAGGTGTATTTGGAAGAGTAAAAACCAAGGTGAATCATAATCCAAATCAAGCAAGATTACACCTTGATGACGATCAAGAGCCCCTAACAACTGATTCAGAATTGGGTTTACCACAAAAATTTGGAAACTCAAGTATGTTCACAGATTCCATACCTATAGCTGAATTCCAAGCAAGACCACTTGCTGATCATAAATCTGTCAAGAATGGTAGGCCACCAGGGGCATTGTTAACGCCACGCCCACCGTTGGATGCTCCTACTGTTGCTGAGGCAATTGCTGTCATCTCATGCTGGTAGTTTTCTTTCTGATCTCTCCTTTTTTAGTACTAAGAAAAAATGGTTCTAGTATTAATAAGTTCATCTAAATTAGTCAAGACATTACATTGTTGCAAATTCTGATTTTGGTGATTTGCTCATAGATGAATGTATTTGATGTGTTAACACAGGTATGAGGATAAAACAGAATGGGGGGATAGAATAGGTTGGATTTATGGATCAGTGACGGAAGATGTTGTAACTGGTTACAGAATGCACAACCGTGGATGGAGATCGATATATTGCATCACAAAAAGAGACGCTTTCCGCGGAACAGCACCTATAAATCTCACCGATCGTTTACACCAAGTTCTAAGATGGGCAACAGGTTCAGTAGAAATTTTCTTCTCAAAAAACAACGCGGTTTTCGCAAGTAGACGCCTTAAATTCTTACAAAGAATTGCATACCTCAATGTCGGAATCTACCCTTTCACCTCATTTTTCTTGGTCGTATATTGCTTCATTCCAGCAATGTCACTTTTCTCAGGACAATTCATAGTCCAAGGCTTAGATCCAGCATTTCTAACCTACCTTCTTGTCATCACAGTCTCACTTTGTCTAATCTCACTCCTTGAAGTAAGATGGTCGGGAATTGGCCTCGAAGAATGGTGGCGTAACGAACAATTTTGGGTCATTGGTGGAACCAGTGCGGATCTTGTCGCTGTCATACAAGGATTACTAAAGGTCGTAGCCGGCATAGAAATTTCATTTACATTAACAACAAAATCAGCTGGTGAAGATGAGGAAGATGTATATGCTGATCTTTACCTAGTGAAATGGACTAGTCTCTTCATTATGCCACTAACAATTATTATTATCAATATTGTTGCACTTATCATGGGATTTTTAAGGACAGTATACAGTGTTATACCTCAGTGGAACAAGCTTATGGGAGGTACATTCTTTAGTTTTTGGGTCTTGTCTCATATGTACCCTTTTGCTAAAGGGTTGATGGGAAGAAGAGGAAGGGTTCCAACAATTGTTTATGTTTGGTCAGGGTTGCTTTCTATTACTATTGCATTGCTTTGGATTTCAATTGATCCTCCAACTGATACTACTGCAGGAGGAAGTTTTGAAATATGATTATTATATGATAGAAAAGAAGAGTACATTAGGAGTATATTCATGTATACATATATGTATCACAATTCACAATGTGACAAGAAATAGAAGTGAAAGATAGATTTTGTCTTTTCTTCAATTTTATAGATAGATACATGCAAAGCAAAGCAAGGTTTGATGATAAGAAAGTGGAAAATGTACAAACTGAAAAGAGTATCATTTGGTATTGTTATTGAAATGTAGATATATTTTTGTATATGAGTATTTATAATGCTTTAGATTTTCAATAGTTAACAAGTTTAAAGAAATTATATACCCTCACATTATTAGAGGATGACAAGTATGCAATCTATAACCCTCAACAACAAAAAAAAGTATGCAATCTATAAATTAAGTGGCTACAATAAACAAATTAAATAAAGGTTAATTAAGAAAATTATCCCGTAAACATCCAAAATTTCATTTTCACACTTTTAGTCTTCGTAAAAAATTTCCTTCAATATTTTTAGTCTTTGTAAATTATTTTTATTAGCATTTTTGGTCTTTGTAAAAGAAATTGATATCATTTTTTGTTCTAAAAATGGTAGAGAAAAATGTCACGGAAACTAAAAAGCGCAATTTGTTTTAAGAGAAAGAATAACCAAATTAATGATAAAAATTTTGTATTAAAAGTTGTATGTATAATACTTTAAAATTTAAAAATTGTTACTTCTTCTATCTATGTGTCTCATTTCTAATTTTTTTTGTCTGAAAGAAACAAATGCATCGAAAAATTTGTATTAATAAATCCTTTTTTATTTCCTAAATTATAAAATATAATTCTAAATTTTCACCAACGAAAAATTGTATTTTGATATATTATTTTTTTTATAGATGACTTTAAGAAGGTTATAAATAACACATAAATTTCATTTCATAAGATTAAAAATAAGTGAGTCATTATCAAATAATTAAAATGTGTTTAAAAATAATAATAAATCTTGGTTGAAAACCTCGCAGCTTCCGCCCGCCCGCCCACTGTTGATCATCGTTGCCTCCGCTCATCCGGTCCTGTTCACTGTTCCGGCAGGACAGATCGTTAACTCTTACTGACTTCCGGTAAATGGTGCGTCAACTCACTATCTTCCTTTTTTATTGATATTCAATTCAATGTTTCGTTTATTAACTCTGTTTTACACATTTTTAGCCATAAATCACTTTAAACTCTGTTTTTATTCATTTATAACCTTAAACTCACTTCTTTATATCAAGTCATACTCAGTTTTACACATCTCTGTTGCAATGACACTTTTGATTGAATTATGTCATGTGTCCATCGTAATCTTAATTCTTCTCATGTAATATTGTTCCTTTGTAAATTCAGATGGAAATTATAGTACCAATATCCCAAACTCTACTTATTGTGCAGAATGGTTATTATTAGGCAATCAAATCCAGTCTTTGTTTTTATCAACCTAAAGAAATCGAGTCTATTTCTTTATTATTACAAAGAGGGTCGTAGCCTAGAGAAAGAAAAGATTATGGCTCTCTTTTCTAAAAAATAGCGAATAGCTGATATACTAGTTTGTAGCGGATGATCATATAGCGCATAGCACTAGCTTATTTTCAAATACATTTGTGTCTCCAAATGGAGAGACTAAGAAATGGAGAGGATCTTGACTCAAGGCTGATAGACTATAAGATGGCGTATTGAAATTGTAGTCTTTTATAAAATTAGAGGTTGAACCAGCGTATAAATATGAAATGACATAAAATGGTATATTTAATTAATATTCAATTTTTTTCACTTATGATTACAAGGGTAAAATTGAGATAAATAATGATAAGCTATAAGCTCATGAAAAAGTGATAGTTACCAAACGGTTCTTTTTTAATCAAATGAGCTTATAAGACATAAGCTATAAGCTCAAAAATCCTACATAGGAATCAAACAATGGATCGAAACTCCTAATGCAGATCCTCCACCATAGAACCCTCGTCTGTCACAGCGACAAGGAAAAAAACTAAGATGTTTTACTCTTTCTGCTTGTTTGTTTTAGGTGTTGACAAATATTGTTCATTTCATAATTTTTCTTATTACTTCACGAGATGGTTTGGGTGTTTTTCATTCATGACTTCATATTAGTACTGTTCATACTTTTGCCTTCGTGTTCTCATGCTTAGCACCATACTTCGTTTATCATAAACATCAATTTCGTCTCTAAACTATTACTCTGCACATTGATCCCTAAGGTATAGAAAAACACTTTTGTGAAGATGTTCTGGACTAAATTGACGGGTTTTCAAATACTTTTGGGACTAAATTGACAAATGTAATATACTTTAAGAACTAAACTGATGACTTATTGTGATTTAAATACTCATTTGTGGATAATGATTCGGACAAGCAACACTATTAATTTGAACAATTTACCTTATCTTTAAAACATACAAGCATATATAGTAATGAATATGACTTGTAGAAAGGAGCTGAAAGTCAGAGGTCTTAATTGTTAGGATCAAGCCATGATGTATTCACTGGTTTGTGTTTAGTTTTAGAAATCAAAGCATCAATTAGTTGACTATTCCATTGAAAATTAAACATGATTGATATTTCAGTTATTTTACGATTCAATTGATTTCTCAGTATCTACACCGTATAAGTAAAAATTGGTTAATTTTCAGGATTTGACACTTCACCTTCCCTTTTAAGAAATTACTGGAAGAAGTAATAGCAAAACACTGATGAATAGCTCTGGAGTACTTAAGTCTTCAAGTTCTGAGTTGGATCTTGATCAACCCAACATTGAGGATTACCTCCCTTCAGGGACCGCCATTCAACAAGAACCTCGTGGCAAGCTTCGCTTGTATGTCTTCTCTCTTCCATATTCTGTTTGTACTTTGATTAGGATAAAGAATATAAGTGGGAAATAAAGAAGCAGTATTGTCTTCACTTTATTTTTTTGAAGTATGGAGTTTTGGTTGTGATTTTAATATCATTGATTTTCTGCTTTTTTCTGGATATTTTTTCAGGCACGACTTGCTCAATATTTCTCCTACTTTATCTGAGGCAGCCGGTGCTATTGTAGATGTAAACTTTTTCCTGCATCTTTTATTCATTGTCTTACTGTTTTTGTGGTTTTTATGCATCGGCAATTATCTTTCAGACAACGAATTGTGGTGAAAATGTTGTGGAGAGAAGTTTAAGTCCAACATAACGAGTTATCCATCTTTTGAAATTTTACACTCTTACTGAAACAAATATCCTTACATCTCGGTTTTTCTGTTCCATTCACATGTTTGTTTAGGTTATCTATGATAATATGCAAAGTTATATTTTAAAATCACAATAAAAAAGGGCAACCCGGTGCACTGAAGCTCCCGCATATGCAGGGTCCGGGAAGGGGTCCCACCATTTGGTGTATTATATCAACAAATATATGTGTCTGTGCGTATATATGTAAATGGAATTCAGCAGAGTTTTTGTCTTGTTTTGTTATAAACTAAAACCTCTTTTTACATCTTAGGCTCTTAGCTAAGCTTTGATGGTTACTCTTTCTCACACTCAAAACTTTTATGCTGCACCAGGACTCGTTCACAAGATGTTTCAAGTCAAATCCTCCAGAACCATGGAATTGGAATATTTATCTGTTCCCTTTGTGGTGTTTCGGAGTTTTTGCTCGATATTTGATAATATTCCCTACAAGGTTAGCTTATTCCTATTACTATGCAGTTTACTGTTACTATTAAGTTTGGCTATTATAGGGTCTGCTTGGCTGATTTCAGATTGTGTAATTAAGCACTAAGATTGACAGTATATTAGGAAAACATAACTTTTACGACATGGTTTTAATGTCATCTTTTCCCCTATCTAATTCACTTTTTTTTTTTATTTGGCCCTATTTCTCTTTGCTGCTTTTCATGTTAACGAGTTCCTTTATTGTTACCGTTTCTGGAAAAATGATGCTATCCTAATTTTGTCTTGCAGGGTTCTTGTGTTAACAATAGGATGGATAATATTTCTTTCCTCCTTCATTCCAGTGCACTTTCTATTGAAAGGACATGACAAGTTGAGGAGGAGTATTGAGGTGATTATTCAACTTATTCATGATTCATTCCATCTTTTCCTATTTTATATTTTTGTTAGTTTCATTGTGCTTTTCGTATACCCTACTACTGAAACTACTGTTAATGACCATTCTAATAGCATAAAATATAAATAACCTCTCAGATTTCTCTTTTATTCACCTCATCTAGAAACATAATAAATTTCTGGGTTTCAGTTGTCATGATGATACTGATATTTAATCTGAATGATAGGTTAATATTGTTTCTTAAGACATTTTGCCTCACCTGTTGGGGAAAATATATCATTTTCCTTACATTTTGTTTTTATTTTTACTACAAAAAGTGAAGGATTTTCCCTTGCAACAAGAACATTAATATCCATTAATAGATTGGTCAGTTGCAGAAAGAAAACATTGTTAAAATGGCTGCATTTAAAAATCAGACTGTCAATTAGACTACAGAGAAGTTCGTAGAAATAAGTTGAATAATGAAAACCACCTGTGCACAAGGTGTCTTTTATTTTTTAAGTTCAATGGAACAAGATTTGCCTTCTATGTAATGATTTACCTGATTACTGGATGCTGTATGTAGTGTAGTACTAAATACAAGTTGTTTCCAAATTCTTTTTTGTCAGGCAATGTATTGTGCATATTTTTTAAATGCCCTCTCTTTTTATCCCTTTGCTGGGTATTATTTCCTGCACATTAAACCTTTTGTTCATCAAACTAAAGGCATTTAAATTTCTTATTTCCTTCAGAGGTCTTTGGTAGAGATGATATGCAGTTTCTTTGTTGCATCTTGGACTGGGGTTGTCAGGTACCATGGGCCAAGGCCCAGCAGGCGACCAAAACAGGTTTGTCTAGCATCTAATAATGTTGTCGTACTTTCCTTATTTCCACAATCAGGTAAGATAAATGTCATTAATCACTAATTGATCTTTCCCTTCGTTTTCTCAATAGGTTTTTGTGGCAAATCACACTTCCATGATTGATTTCATCGTCTTAGAACAGATGACTGCATTTGCTGTTATTATGCAGAAACATCCTGGATGGGTTGGTAAGCATATAGAGTATGATTAAAATACATAGGACATGTATCTTTGTCACGGATGAGAAGCTTTATGATCTAAGCATTTGTTGTTGGTGTTGAAGTTAAAATGTTTAGATAACCAGAGAAAGCAATAAGTAATTCGAATTATGACTGCGATTTGATGTGTTGATTATACAGAAGGCAAAGCATTAACCCTATTTATACTAATACTAGCTCCTAACTCTAATCTAACATGCTTGAATTCATGCATGGCTAAGAAAAAGAAAAGAAATATCGGGGAGTTGACGTGATTATTGTGGAGTCCCAAACTTTAGGGAATAGTGCTGAAACAAGTTGGTAGTGGAATAGTGATGAAACAGGTGGCAAAGGGTGGTACTGCTTTGGTACTATGATGAATTAAGAGTTTAAGATAGTAATGAGAGGAAGGAATAAGGACTTTGAATTTTGATTATGGTTTCATATATTTCCGAAACACAAAGAACTTACCCTTATTTATATTAATATTAGACTCCTTCCTAATTATAATCAAACATGTAAATAAATCATGAGAATAACTAAAAATTATAAAACAAATCCTAAGAGATGGTCAATTATACTTAAAGATAACATCAAGATATTATAAAGAAAGCATATGGACTTACTAGATTTTTATATTATTACACTCAGATTTTAACAGAATTTGAATTGCTCAACCAAAGATTTGTGGGGGGATGGGTTCATTGCCCTGTCTCCTTAGGTGCTCTATCTTAGGCTGATAGGTGATCTAAGTGGACGTCAGGAAGAGTAGGGTTTATGATGAATAATGATGAAACATGTAAAGTATAGCTTCGTAATGTTGAATTGTTGTCATAACTTGTCTTGACTATTATTATTAATGAATTTTATTAAAAGTATAACTACTGTACAGGATTGTTGCAAAGCACCATTTTGGAGAGTGTAGGATGTATTTGGTTCAATCGATCAGAAGCAAAGGATCGAGAAATTGTGGCAAGAAAGTTAGTATAA
>Ga0099826_10003054_pt1 | contig 11185 bp, 3 predicted proteins | sample Mtrugardesep15_FD_76830 | JGI IMG/M metagenome (GOLD analysis project Ga0099826, IMG submission 76830) | Root nodule microbial communities of legume samples collected from California, USA - M. trunc garden sep15 | ecosystem: Host-associated > Plants > Roots > Nodule | place: USA: California...
ATCGAATATCTTTTCAAAGTTAAGTTTGAAGGATTTGGTGCAAACAAGTGTATTGTCTAAACGATGGCTTCATGAATGGGAATTAAGAATTGACCTCAATTTTGATGTCAATAACTTATTTGAGGCTGGCACAACTCCTCCACTCTTTAATTGCCTTCGATATCAATTTGCCACAAGATTGGATCAATTCAGGCTGCATTATCAAGGTGACATGATCCGCTCAATCCGAGTAAATTTTCCATTAGGTACTAAACACAGGGATGTCATTGACAGGTTGATTTTCCAAGGAATTTCTAGAGGTGTCAATCGTATTGAACTGCTCTTCTCAGATGAAAACTATGATACTGATTTTAAAATAGAGCCATATAAATTTCCATTTACTCTCTTATCTAACACTGATTCTCTGATGTATTTGCACTTAGAGAAGTGCCGCCTAGTAGCACCTATGGGCTTCTCTGGTTTGAAGAATTTGAGAACTCTTGTGTTGCATCTAGTTGATGTGGAACAGTGTATGTTCCGGGCTCTGTTTTCCAACTGCATCCATCTTGTAGACTTCACCCTTGATGACTGTGAGTTCAATTCTGACTTGGAAATAAACAGTCCAACGATGTTAAATCTGAATATTGTTAACTGTGGTGTTAACATTCCGAGGAATATAGACATCATTGCATCAAACCTCTCATCCTTTGAATATTCTTACATTTATTATTATAATTATGGAGTACAACACTCGATGAACATTGATGCTCATATGTTATCCAAATTTAGCTACGGTGGTAGTGTAATTTCTAAACCTGTTTGGTTTTCTGGACTAAAAAATGTGACAACAGTTGCGTTGGATGGACTCCGTCAATGTCTATCTAAGAACATTGTGCCTCATTTGTTTTCTGAATGTCTACAACTCGAGGACATCACCTTTAAGAACTGCTGGATCATATATAATTTGAATATAACCAGTCCAAAGTTGCGTCATTTGAACATAATTGATTGTGGCTATCAGGATATCTATCCTAATAAGATAGCTATTGATGCATTGAATCTCTCATCCCTTGAATATAGTGGTGACACTAAGACGGACTTTGATATTACCGCTCCAAGGTTGTTGAAGGTTTTTTGGAATACAGCTAAGAGAAGGAAATGTCTACAACCTCCCTTTGGTGCAATTGCACAATTAAGTAATATCGAGAATTTAGCTATGGTCATAAGCCCTTCACAGGTGAGTCAGTCAAAACCCATGTTTGCTAGTTGATGTTTATTCTTTCCATATGAGTGAGCCTCCCTTGAAGGTGTTGCATCTAGTATCTTAAGGAGGCTGTTTAATATCTTAGCTGTTGCCTAAAATAAAATCCTCAGTTGCAATTTTTCAGATTTTTATGAGGACTATATTGTTCATTTTGAAATTTGAATTATCAAGGCTATAATATTATATTAAAGTAAAATTTATAATAAAGATATGTATACTGTTTTTCTTTGCACCTTTGTTAGTTACCTATGAAAGTTTGCTTGCTAGTTTTAACTTGAAAAAGAAAAGATTAAATAAACTTGACCGGTTATGATGGTTTGCTGCCCCAACTTTATATCCTTAATACCATTTACAATATTAACACATTTGCTGTGTCATAATGAGGCGACTTCAGCCGCTGGAAGTCTTTTGCACTTCTTCTTCTAACATTCAAATGCTCTGTCATTTACATTCTTAGTTTTCTCTTGATTTTTCATTGTATCCCATACACCCAGAGAAGTCAAGTTGTTTTTCTCGACACAAGAATTTTCATAGTTTTGGCTTTCTTTTATAAACAAACTCTGTTACAGCCATGTAGTTCCTTGTCAGACGCGTTCTGCATTGCAAAAGTAGGACATGATCTCTGCTGCTCCGGACGCACCCTTGGCATGCGATGCCTGGGGAATCCTGTGGCTGCAAATTCTGCTCCACGTTGTTCCGCCAGGATAACGGCGCTATTTGCTGCAATTGACTGCCTGAATACTTTATGTTTTGAATTAATTGTGTCAATAGTTGCTTTAAGTTCACTTTAAATGTTACTGGTGTAAACAGATATGGGAATTAAAGACGGTCTTGGTTCGATTTCAACATCTTAGACAATTGGGGTTATTTATCGAGGGAGAAGATCTTCCTAATATGGACTACTTTTGGATTTTAGATATTGCAATGGCTTCTAAGCATCTCCAGAAACTTTCTCTAACGGTGAGTTATTCAACTCTTAAGTTTTTAGTTGTTCACTTTTTAAAAATATTAAGTATACTTTAACTTTTTTATGAATAATAATTTTCTAAATGGTTACATGTAAATCAATATTATGAAATTGAACTTAACATGTACGAGAAGGATTATTTTCCTTATTTAATATTTGCAATGTGTTTTTCTACATATTTATAAAAAATAAAAAATCACATTTATATAATTTAATATGCTTAAAAACTAATTGTTGTAACTTTTCTTAGTTTCCTAAATCAATTTTCTAACTAAGTGTTAAATTTTTATGTTTAATTTAAAAACCAGACTCTATAATTTAACCCAATTAGAAACTCTCGTGTAGTTAATTACAAGGACATAAAATAGATATGTACTTTCACTTTTAAAGTGAATTGTTTAAGTTGTTGAATGTGTAATATAGGTGCAAAGATATTACAACTTGTTGAAATTCACATGATTAATTTCAACCCAATTACTCTTGAAAAGATAAAAATGTAATATTTTATAGCGAATAAGTTAGCTTATAGATTACAGTGAATAGGCTAGTAGAAATTTGAAGTTTTTGATAAAATTAGTGGTTGAATTAACTTATCAATATAAAATGACATAAAATTATACTTTTAATTTTATTTAAATTTTTTTTGGATAAAAATGAGAGAAATTATTCGTTATAATCTTCATGTGAGAAGAACTGCTAGCAACCAACTCTATTTCAGTCTTATGTATTTATACGTTGTAAGATATATCTGTTATAAGCCAGTAGTTTGACATTGTAAAACATAGCCATAGTCAAGATGAACAACCTCTTATTTCAAGTAAAATAATGAATAAGTCCTGCATTTGTTTTATTTGACTGATGGAATTTTAAAATGTTCATATATATAAGTTAAGTAATCTAATATTATTTATTTTTCCATTTTCAGATTAGAAAACTATGTACGGAGAAATCACATATGGTTGGATTTAAGGGAGAAAGAAGAAAATATGCTGGGTTTTTTCATAATGATTTAAAATATGTGGAATTGTGTGGTTGTGTTTGCTCCATGAATATAATTGAGTTAGCTACTCACCTATTGAGAAGTGTGAGTTCGCTTAAGAAAATGACTTTCAGTTCTCGTGACAAATTTTATATAGGTGCTGGAAGTTGGACTAAGGGCTCCGATGATTGTCGTTGGTTTGACCGGAATCTTATTCACGAATTGCTTAAAGATGAAGTAAACGAACAATGTCAGCTTATAATTTCTTAGTGTTATGGTTATTTATTTATAACAAATATTCTACCGTTATTAGTTAATTTATTCCTACAAACACCGTGTAATGTACATTGATATTAATTGCAATATTAATTATCCTTATATTTTTTTTGTATGAAGGCATCATTGTAGTGTTAGGCATTTAGGTTTTGTTAGTCTAAAATTTCTTTTTTATTATCGGAAGGTCTGATTCAATCCACAACTGAACACTATCTCCAAGATTCTCGTGTCCATCTTCTGAGTTCATTCGCTAAATTTCACTTTTTTCTGCTAGATATCTTTCATAGCCATCATGGACATTCCTTGTTTCATGTTTATTTAACTTGAAAGGCTAAGTGGAACAGTAAAATGAAAAACTTTCTGGAATCAATTGGTCATTTTATTGCTTGTTAAAAACTTTAAATTGATTGTTCTGTTTATTGGAAACAAGTGTTGTTGCTTCTCTGTGGTTGGAGGTTACTGATACGCGGGCAATGGAATGTGTATCCAATTTGGTAAAGTTTTGAATTTTAAGAGAAAGGGTGTATTGCTGTTGCGGAGATCAGAAACTTGTGTAGACTGTTATGTCTTATGAAGGACCGGACACACCTTCAAATTGAAATGTCGGTGTTACAAATGTAAAGAAGTGCACTCAAATGCAGCCTTGGCTCCCCACTGAAAGAGGAAAACTTTGCAAGCATGAGATTAATCACACACTTCTTCTGCATCAATGTAAGTTTCTTTGCTGCCTTTTTTTGAATTGAAAGAGGGTGTTTTTTGCTATTTCAGTTAAGTATTTTTCATTTTTGGTGGGGGTTGGGTTTGTTGTTTTCTGTCTTGTACTATAAAGACTCTCTAATCAAGGTCCCACATCCACCTATTTGTTCTTTAAACCTATTGATTATGTGGAAGTTTTATCTCAAATCCATGAAGAACTCGAGTCTTGTCGCCCATAAGAGTGGCCAAATTTGTTTTCATTTCCTAAAGTTGAAGAGTCTATTAGTATCAAAAGATTTTTTAGGGCATTTTTCTTGAAGGCCTGTCCATTGGGATGCTCTATTCCAATCTCGTCGTGTTCTTCAACTGTTGTTTTATTTCACTTCTAGAAGTTTCCTTCAAGTGTCCTTCTGATAATCTGCACAAAGGTAAGGTATGGTTCTATTTTACTACTCTGGGAAGTATTTCACTATTCAATAACTGCTTCCCGTCAATATGTTAGGATTAGGCTTCCAATTTCTAAAATGAAGTTATTACTTGTTAGGCAAAGCGTCGCGAAATTGAATGGTTTGATGCAAGAGCCCTTCAGTTCCATGTGTTTGACTTGCAGAAAGTATGCTGGCCGTGAAGTAACAGAATATAAGTAGCGCAACATTTCAAATGATGACTGTATTCAAATCCAACAATGCACAAAAGTGATTCCTATTTGGACGCAAATTCTAATCAGCTAGGTTTAAGAACAATGACTATAGCCAATACAATATCCTTCAAAGTAATCAATGACTAAAACAAATACAGATTTTAAGAAAATTCAATGAATAAGTAGCTATAGTTAGATCCTCTGGTGCTCTCTTCCTATGTGATTGTTTTATTTCAATCCAAGTTATGTTCATACAATTGATGTTTGAATTTGCTAGGTTAGACCATATTCAGTTTTTTGGCATGAATCCCTTTGATTCAAAACCAGTTTTTTTTTGGCATGTATGCTTGTTTAAAAGTTGTATTTATATCCGTCAGGAATGCAACCAGTGCTCAAAACAAATGGAAACACGCTGCCCTATGTACCGAACGATGAGCACTCATAAATAAAAGAAATTCTTCGTCTGTGCTGATTTCTGCATTTGGGCGCTAAGCTTGGCAATCATCAATGAGCTGTTGCTGCTGAGCGTTGGCTGACTGGCCGTTGTTCCTGCTGAGCACTCATTATTATGTTCGAAATTCCTGCTCTTTTGCACAAAAAAATAAAACTTATGTTGTTGGGTTAGGTGGAGGCTCGAGTGGGTTTATTCACAACAATTAGAGAGATGTTTTATCAATTCAATTGTGATAGCAAAATTCGATCACGACTTCCTGCTTGTATTTTGCTATAGCACTTAAAAGGAAATAGATACAACCTTGATTGTGACTGGAAAAACAAGAGTTTTTTATAACTGAATCGGATTGACTCGAGCTTTTTAATGTGAATGACTTTAGAAGTCCTCCCTAAACCTCATAAATTGATAATTGTAGTATACACAACTGAAGTGTTTAGTTTTAGGGATTGACTAAACTAAATACAGAACTATATAATTTGTTTCATATGTATAACTAAATGCATAATGTATCATCTATATTATACAAGGACAATCAGCACATTGTATTATTGAACATTACAAAATTGTTATCACAGTTAACTAGACTGTTCATTGTTCTGTTTGAGAAGAAAATCGTACTAGACCAAACAAAATTGTTATCACAGTATAGAAACACAGAACCAAACTGTTACTGATTCGTCCCAAACTGAATTGCTATAGAGATTTGGTGCACTGGTTATGTAGTTTCAAGCTGAACCAAAATTACCTTTACAAAAATTGAAATGTACATTTTTGAATCGAACTGGTTTATAAACCGAATTGTATCAAATTGTTATTATTATTACTAATAACTAAGACTGTTGAACAAAATAAAAATTTGAACCAAAACGAATGTTAGGACAATTTAAAAAACTCAAAACAGAACTGAATCACACATAAAGTACGGTTCGTTTTTAGGATGTGGTTTGATTATAACAAATATTTTATAAATTCTTATCTTTTTCGATAACAACAATATAGAAATTTTTTGTTTAAAGATACATCTATAACAATTATTTTATTAAAATAATAAAATATTCAACCCAAACTCTTATTCCCTTTATATAATTGTTAGAGATGTATCTTAGAAAACTTGGGACGATACCATCTTATTTGGAACCATTATGATAATGATATGTTGTCCCATATGTTTTAGAGTAACGATTAAAAATTGTTGTTCTAAGTATCCATGGAAAACAAATTGGTATTAACTCTCGATTCTTCAAAGAAATGAGTCTTCATAATCCGAAGTTTGCTCGAGTTATTTAAATTTTGACCAACATTTATTTCAAATAAAGATTTCATACACTAAAACATCTTCTATCTAACATATTTAAATCGCATAAGTTTTTTTTGTCTTTATCTACCTTGGCTAATAAAGATTCACGCGACAGATTTTAAGTAATATCTTTAGAACATCATCAATGATCCTTTTTTAACGAATATTCTTTAAGTTTCATACACTATTAATAAACGATCTCTACAACACTACACCATATTTATTTATACACATATGTTTTTTTAAAGTTTTAAAACGATGGATTATAAGGAATGGAAAAATACGCGTACAAATAACTTTTGAGAAGTGTACCATGACAATTTTTTTTTTTGACAAAAATTATGACGAGTTACTACTTGCCACGACATGAATAATCTTTAGCACCACAAAATTTGCATATAATATTGTGCCAAATGTGATTGGGAACACGTCCAACTAAAAAAAACTACAGACATCATCGTTTAATAGGATAAGAGAAAGAACAACCAATAAGATTCTGAATTTTTCAGTGCCAAATTCAAAAAATACGTTTAGCGATTCAAAGTCTAGAACTTTCGAGAACGTTATAAACAATCATCGGATTTATTTCCACCATTATTAAATGTTAAATAATTTTTTCTTGTTACGTGCCATTGGGATACCATGTCCACGATACCTCTCTTTTTTTTTTTTTCGATACATACATAAAAATTTCTTGTCCACGACACCCCACCAGCCATAATAATATAATAATAGTAGTATAATTGAGTAATACTGCCAGCCATAACACAAGAACTTTAGAAGTACGTAATAATATTATACTACTCACAAAAGTTTCCTCAGGAAAAAAAAGAAGAAGTAATTACTTGTCCATGATATATACCTCTTTCTTTTTCTAATTTAATAAGTAATCTATTGGGTGACAAAAGTAATAATATTACATTAGTCAAAAGAAAATAATGTAATGCTTAAACTACTCAAAAGGATGATGCATATATGATATATGTTAACCGTGTTCATATTCTCACTTCTGGTTCAGAATCAAACAAATCATATATTTGGTGATAGTACTCATACCCGAAGGAATGGACATGTTGAGTAACATCTAAGGTGGCATGTTTCTATCAACAACAACAAAAAATTCTAGGTGATGTCTGTGCTTGCCATTTGCCAACAAACCATCCTTCTATAACCCCTTACTACATTTGTCTCATGCCAGTTGGTGGACATATCTTGAAGACTGTGTTTATTGAACTAAAAAAACTGTGTCTATCGATATACCCATACCAGTATCTGAACACATTTATCGGTATACAATTTACTAATTATTTTAAGGATATCAAAATAAACTGCTCCTGATAACTTGTTGATAGTGTCCACCAATTTTTAATAACTATATGCTTGTTTTTATTTTTTGAACTATAAATATTAGTAATTAGGGTTCCATTTGGTCAAAATCTTTAAGTTATTCAATCCCTAATAATTATACGCTTAAAAATTCCAGGTATGACATGTGTCTCTCATAGTTCGTTAATCTACTAGACGTGTTAAGCAAGTTCGTTAATCATGTGAGCTGTGACATGTCTCTCATTCATATTTTGAGATCAACCACATACTAACAAATAACAATACATAAATAGATTTTTTTTTCTTTCAAAAAAAAAAAAAACTTTTTTTTTGAAGGAACATAAATAGACATTTTAGAAGCTAGAACTTTCGAGAACGTTATAACAATCATCAGATTCATTTCCATTATAATTTATGACTTTATGTTGAATAAAAAATTTATCAGACCAAAAAAATATTCTTGTTACGTGCCTTAACGGTACCCTGTCCACGACGCACTGCCATCACATAGGGTAGGAACTGAGAAGTGAGAACCAATGCAAAACTAAAAATGTTTCGGTTTATATTGTACTAGTAAAAAAAAGTAATAATATTATACTCAAAAGGATGATACATTATATGCACTACTGATTCAAAAACAAACAAATCCAGGTTATGGGCATGGTGACACTACTCAAACGAACTATGAGAGAATGGATTTATGTAGTATGTCTAGGTGGCATGTTTCTAGCAACAAGAACAAAAAATTCTAGGTTGTGTGTGCTTGCCATTTGTCAACAAATCCTCATAGTATTTACCCCTCACCAGCATTTGTCTCAAGCTAATTGGTAGACATATTTTGAAGAATGAGTGAACTAAAAAAACACTGTATTATATGATACACTGGTATGAATATATGAATACACTTACCAAAATAACTTTTTTTTTTTTGTTTTGACAAGATACAGTCACTTACCAAAATAACTTATTAACTCCCTTTAATAACCTGTCGATTGGTATTTTTTAATCATATGATTAGAAAGAAAAAAAAATGTTCTTTAGTCATGTCATATAAATATTCATCACATTTTAGTAGTTACATACTTATTTATTTTCGTTGGCCAAGTCATTAGATGTGCAATACTGCAATGTATGCTCTTATTTCTCAAATTGAAGTTTCTCTACCAGGCAAGCAGGACAAATCCAACATATATTAAGACCTAAAATGAAATTTAGAAAATATATATTGGCAAAAACAATCGAGCCATTTTTAATATCAATAATAATGTTTATTAACTTTATCTAAATTTTACTGCTTTTTGCAATGCAAAATATTTTACTTGAGTATATTAACCCTGTAATTGCAATGGTAAGATCATTAATATAACTTTCTCGTGTGTCTCTTTATTTTACATATGATAGGATCTAAATCCCCATTTTGTGCATTTCAAAAAAATATACTTTCTTTTATCCATTCCCCTCTTCAATTTGCTTATTAGTTGACTTGACATCAAAAAAAATTATTTTGTTAAAAATTCTAAATTTTTGTGAATATTCTAAACATCTCCTTATAAGTTAATTCAAAGATAAAAAAAAGATATACATGAGATGATTAAATATATATTGCCATATGACTTATTATAAAGATGGCATTTGACACATTTAAAATAACATATATATAAAATATCAAAATAGATCTTAATTTAATTGACATCTTACTTTGTTTGTTAGCATATTTAAATTTGCCAAATGACTTATTTAAACACTTTAACATCAAATAGGCATTTAAATAGCCTTATCAAGTTTTTATGAAGAAAAAAAAAATGTCAAACTCCAATCCAAAAATAAGTTTTGACAAATAACACACCCGATTTTGGAGTTGAATTGTTTGACCACATCATATTTAAACCTTGCCAAACTTAATTCGACTTAATTGGTTTTCACCCCTGATAAGAAGGGGATGCCTCTAAATGAAAACCAAAAGACAGAAGCTAATTTGTATGCTAAATATTTCGTCTAGACTTATTTAAAAAAGAAAAAAAATCCAACAACAACAACAAAATTTGATGTATTTAAACTGAATTTTTAATTAAATACAACAACTTTTATTGATTAAAATCTTTCGTTATAAATATGATTGGAGGGAGTATTATTTAAAATTAAAAATGGGAGAGAGTGAGTATATCACAGAATATCAATCCGTCACAAGAAAAGGTATATTTGGTGATGCAAGAATATTATATTGTATTATATTAAATTAACAGTATGGATTTATTTAATGGTTTATTAAATTATTTGCTTTCATTAACACAATTTATTTGATATTCTTGATACGTGGCACTAAGATACCCTATCCACGCAATCTCAACAATATAATACTAGTATTCCAAGACCATCAACGCAATCCAATATTTTTTTATTGAGTAAAAAAATAGTAGTAGCAGTAATATATTCGACAAGGTGACGATGCACAGTACAATTGGTTCTCACAGTTTACTATTTTAAATCTAAACAAATGCAACATTGTGACAGTGGCAGAAACACTTTTTATATTTTGACGGAACAATATTAGAACACTCATCACTCCGATATTCATATATATTTTTTCTGGTTTCTAATATAAACATTTTTATCTTATTTTTTTGACAAATAAACATTTTTATTTTTAGATTCATTAAATAAATGATATACGTGAATTATAATATAAATCGCATATATCATTTATTTAATGATCTAAAGAGTAAAAAAATTGCGGAGAGAGTATGGTGTAATTTTGTTTGACTGTATTGCTTTGTCAATGCCAACAAATGTGTCACTTATTGCATTTTTTACCTTATAACTTCTTTTGCACACGACTTTTTCCACTCCCATTGCTTTAAATTAGTTAAGAAAGATGTTATTTGTACATTCACACATTTATATGCAGCTTAAAAGAGAAATCAATAGATATGAGGATGATAAATAACTTAAGGACGATATGGTTGCGGTGAACCAGTACAGAGAAGGAGAAACTCTGGTGCGGTTGGCCTTGTTTCCACCTACCTACAAAGCAAACATCCGCTCAGATGCCCAAGTCAGTATCAGAGAGAGAGCAAAGTGTGATTCTCATATCATACATGGGTGTGGCAGAGATGCCACACTTATATAAACGAATTGGTTTTAATTGTTCCTGTGTAAATTGACGTAGGTTACAAAAGATGGTTGGATGTTTGGAGTGTTAGATAATAGAGTAATGGGCCATACTATTGGACTAGTTAGTTAGAGTTTATTAGGTTATATATATATATATATATATATATATATATATATATATATATATATATATATA
>Ga0099826_10003055_pt1 | contig 11183 bp, 5 predicted proteins | sample Mtrugardesep15_FD_76830 | JGI IMG/M metagenome (GOLD analysis project Ga0099826, IMG submission 76830) | Root nodule microbial communities of legume samples collected from California, USA - M. trunc garden sep15 | ecosystem: Host-associated > Plants > Roots > Nodule | place: USA: California...
ATATATAAAAATTATATATATATATATAAATATATATATATATATATATATATATATATATATATATATATATATATATATATATATATCAATTGAAATATAGAAAAGAAAGGATAAGAAAAAAGCATGTTTTAATTAGCTTGCTTCTTCCACATAAATAATTAATTGATGTTTTTGGTATGGGAAACTTGCAAGACAGATCAGAGAAAAACAATTTGGCCACAGTCAATGTTCACATAGAGCCTGAGGTTGCTTCTTCATGAGGGGACTTGTATAAACATTCTCATCTTCAACTTTTTTTGAGGGGGATTATTAATGCACCAAAAATTAATTTCTTGAGGTTGCCTCCTTTTTATTCTTGTTGTTGGTCTTTGTAAAGTATAAGTATTAATGTTATCTTTCAAAAAAAAAATATATATTAATGTTACTTTCTTAAAATAAAAAAAAAAGTATTAATGTTACCAAAGATTAATTTCTTATGATGCTTTTTTCGGGGATTATTATGTATTTTTTTTGGGATTATTACTAAGTATTCATTTTTTTTAGGGCTTAATTTCTAAATATTAATTTCTTATGATGTTATCTTTGACTTCTTTTATTTTTCTAAAACTTAGATAATTCTATTACGTGGTAATACAAATTAGGCCAATGATGAATTGATCAACATATGAAAGTCTCGTAGTTTTGTGTCTTTCAGGTTCAAAATGGTTAAAAAAAATTAAGAAAATGATTAAATATGTTTTAATCATTATAAAATTTATATATTTTGATTTTAGTTCATGTAACCACTTTGTTAGTCCTAATCTTTACAAATTATATAACTACATGTTTTTAGTTCCTCTTTAGAGAGTAAAGTTATGTAGTTTTGTAAATAGCATGGAAATAAGATTCAAAGACTAAAGACAAAATTCGAGAGAATTTTATAGTGACTAAAAATATATTTAATACAAAAAATAATAATGAGAAACCGAAGAGTTCCAAGTTTAGAGGGCTGTAAGGCACATCACTGTCGAGTACAGTTGAGATATATTGCTTGAAAACAAAGAACCCTTTGTATTAAGGACTCTCCTATTCCTTGAATTCCAATGCAAGCGTGATATTGCCTTGTATATACATTATTTATAATTTAGTATTCATCAGGGCATAGCTTCAAGTTAAACCCAAATGAGGTTTGTCAAAATGAAGGAAGAAAGATAATTTTACACGGGTAAAAAAGGCTTGCATCCTTTGGGTAAATTAAATTGCAAGCCTTGATCTATATTAAATATTTAAGTTATACGTTATATATTGCTTGATGATATTGTTATTGGTGATATTGTATAATAGTTGTAAGTCGTGTTTTTCATTGAATGATTAGTGAAATTTCATGCTTCGTGTACATGTATATGTTAGTTTATCGATGATGCTACCATGTTAATCATGACATGTGTTGAATTAATGATGTTGTGATTTGTGAGATTATATATTATGCTTTGTGTGCACATGGTATTTGTTGATTCCTCTCTCCTGCAATTTATATACAAGTAAGATTTATCACCTTTCTGTTTCCTTTGTGAGAAATAGTTCTTGAGCTTCAACTTAGCTTAACATTGTTTAGCTCTATTCGTTCTGACTAGTTCATTTCTGTCTTGTCAGCTGCAATTTATTCAAGGATAGGTATAGAGAAGTGTTTTCTCTCTAACTTGCGTGGCAAGAAAGAAATGGAATTATTATCTCCAACTCAAGGGAATATTAGTTTTGACGAGTATATTATCAAGTTTGAAGAATTTAGTTCACTCTTGATCAAGATTTACCCTTGCCTTCACTACAAAATTAGAACAAAGACTACCAACACATATTATTACACCATGAGCTCAATGAAGATAGAAGCTAGTTTAGATTGATAACTTGTGGTACAAGTTATCTTAGAGTAGTACAATAGTTGACGCAGTACGGAAGCGTAGGCAAGCAAGCGTTAAACCTAGATTTAAAAGAACAAGTTTGCAAGCGACAAACTTGTGAAAATAGGGTTCCGGAATCCACCAGAAATTAAGAAAAACTCTGAAATATTATTGATTGAATAAAAGTTATCCTCTTATTTTACAACTGTTAAGCTTAAATTAATAGGGAAATAACAAACCTTAATGGGCCTAAAAATAACAAACTGAAAATAAAACAAACAAATAATAAAATTAGGCTGAAATAATAAATACTATTGGTTATGTTCTTGCGTTTTTGGAGGTTGTTAGGTTTGCTCCAACCTGTTTGGCACGGGGTGTTGTGGGACTTTTTGCCCAGCTGTTTTTATGTTGCTGTTGTTTTGGTTTTGTCGGGTGGTGTTTGTTCGGCGGTTTGGTTTCAAAGGCTTTGGTTTATAGTAAGGCGTGTGTTAGCAGATTTCTTAGGTTGGCTGCTTTATTGTATATGTAGGTTATCTTAGATTTTTGGAATGTTTTTCTTTGATTTACTTTTTGGATTGGAGCCTTTGGCATGTTGTTCTGTTACTGACATTGGTTAGGGAGTGTGTTTTTTAGTGTGCCTTACACCAACTCTGTTGGAAATTTGGGTCCTTATGTGGTAATTTGCAATGTCTATGAGTGGGTTTGGGACACGGGATAGTGCCTTAGGCGTTAGGGGTATTGGTTGGTTGTATATTATTGATGTTTTGGTGTTCTGTTTGTGGCTTTCTGTTTGTGGCTTTTCTGGTTGTATATTAAATTCTTATCGTTAGTACTTGTAAGATCACTATATAAGCTACTTTGTACTCTATTTTACATTCATAATGAATAAATGTACTCTTTTACATTGATTCATAATACATATCATTACACTCTATGATCCTTTACGATTCCAAATTAGGGTCCTCGCCAGGAAAGATTTCAGTCAAGAGAGATTGCACAGCCAAACCATCGTAGATCGTATTACACTGCCCATGATTCTTCAAGAACCTCTCATGAGCTCCCCAATTCAAAAGTCGACAACAAAAAGATAATCACCTTAAACCTCTCTTTTTTTTTAGCAAATTGTGATTTTTAAGAACACATATTGTTGAGGCAAAATCCCTAAAATGTTTTAAAGATAAACAAACCTTTATAATTAAAGGATTAATGGACTTTGATAGTTTTTTGGTATTTAATATGTGTTCTTGAGTGATTAACTAAGATGAGAACAAAGTATAAATCAAACCAAAAATCAAGTAATCAAAGAGCATTAAAACTTATGAACTCAGTTAGAGTTTAGAAGGTTAGCCAGAGTTCATAAGGTTGCAAGATAGTTCACAAGGTTGTTCTTATCGTTCATCAAGAATAGACCCAAAAATTAATGATCTTATCAAGAACATTCAAGGCTTACATCAAATAAATAAATAGTACATAAAAGGATTATGACCTTGGATAAAACAAGTAATAAAGGCATTTATTTGAATAAAGGTCAAAAACATATTCATTGTTCATTAAAGACTTATGAACAAATGAAGTATAAACACTAGGAATATTCTTCAAAAAATATCACCCTAGATGTTATGCATGTTGCACTTCAATCAAGTTTCACTATTTGGATTTGATTACATCAAATGAAAGTCTTACGAATCATCCTTAGTGGAACAGAGGAACATTCCGATGAACATTAAAAGGTTCGTTCAACCACATGCTTCCTATAGCAAAAGTACATTGAAGTACAAAAGCAAAAAACAAAAAGCAAAGATCAGCCAGATGCAATAAGGATTCGACACATAAGGGAGTAGGTATTGTACAGTACCAGCAAATTCCCCTAAAGCATAGGCATGAAGTTACGGCTCCACTTTCCTATCTCTTGCACAAGTTCCAAGGCAAGTCAACAAGACATAGACCTAGGAATTCTCTGAGGTTCATACGAAGAACTTAGATCATATCAAGAACCCATAAATTCATTTGAAGTTCATACAAAGAACCCAGGAACATTCTGAAGTTCATATTGAAGAACACAGGAACATTATGTAGTTCAGAATATTGTTCTAGAACTTAATGCAAAAGTTGCTAAGCACAAGGACATGTGGCAAAAGGCTATTGGACATGTCATACCAACTACATGAGGTCAAGAAACTCTATGAAAAGAGAAGATCACACTCCTTGAAGATACACAACGAACAAGCATACTTAAACAACTTATTAAAAGTGTTTAAAACTTTAAGTGATCGATTATCTACTCACAAAATTCATAAAATCTTAAGATTGTGTAACGGTTCTCTCTTATCTTCTCAAAGATAATCTTCTTGACCTCATTCTTATTACCTGTCAAAATCATTGTAAAAAAATTATCAGCTAGCTTTGAGTGTGTAAAGTGTTAGCTGAGTGAAAGAAAAGAGTAAAGTCATGTGTGACAGCAAGAAAAATTGTATGCATGTTGAGGCTTAGAGAATACAAGTTGTAATCATTCCAAAGGAACATAACTGTAAGGTGCAGGAATTGAGAAAGTTGTCTCAAGCTTCATAGTAGAAAATCTCACCTAAGGTGGATACTAGAGTAGCCTACATTGGATGAAGCAGTATAATTTATGTGTGTTCTATTGTTCTATCCTTATACTCTTTCTTTACTTACAATATTCACTTCACGCACAAAATTATTTAGCTTTAATGTTCTGTTTTATACTAAACACTTCAGAACATTCTGAAGTCTCTTATAACATCGTTCTTCTAAGCTTCAACTTGAAAAGTATATTAAAAGTGTAGAATTAAATTTAAAAAATGTTACAATTCAAACCCCTTTTTCTCGTGACTATTATATCTACTTCGTATGCTATATTGCCATCGAAAATGGAACTTATCGAGCTTGTCATGCCTTTAAGATAGACCAATGTCTCTTCTATTTCAATTTTGCTAGCCGTGACAAGTTTGAGCTCAACCCCAATGGTTTTTTTTTTTTGGTGCCTCATCCGATTATACACTATATGAAGCACACAATATTATCCTATAACATATAAAATATAGTAAGTAAAAAAAATATCTAGGTCAGTAAGTGGGATTAACCTATGTGAGCTTGGCAAAATTTAAAATAATACTAGACAAAATTAATTCTCAGGCTTTATTTTTGGATCCTGTATTGGCCCTGACATTTTTTTTGTAAAGAACTCACATTTTTACTACTTACTTAGAGTTCAAATTTTATTTTCACAGTTTGAATAAAAAATCCATAATTTATTGGGAAATTCAAACACCTTTTACAAAATATTGGATTATAAAATCCGAAACCCATAATTCACATTATAATTGATACGAAAGTTTCTGCTAATCATTAGATTATTCTCACATAAAATGCACATCAATTTTAGAGATAGTATGAATGATTTACGGTGACCTTGATATCGTAACTCACTCACAAATGAAAAATTAACAAAGAAAATTGTAGAAGAAGTAATCTTCTAATAATTATACTATATGTTAATATTTGTAAAATATTTGAAGAAGCAACCCAATTATTTGTCTTAGATGTAATTTAATTTTTTTTATCCTAATTTTTTCAACATTCTTTGTGCTTAAACTATCAGAACCTCAGTCAATATAATATATCTTAACCTCTTTAAAAAAACAAAATATAAAGAGAAGAATATTATTTATTTGATAGGGATTTATTGAATTATTATTTTGTCTATTTAAAGGAACAAAGTTGTCACAACTGCCGTAGTATAGTATACTAGTAAGTATAATCCCAACAAAATCAGCACCGATCTAAAGACAAGTGTACAATGTATACTTCGTATCTCAGGTTCAAACAAAAAAACAAGTGTACTGTCACTATTTGATCTACTCTATTAGACTTTGGAACAAACGTGAAAATTTGGACAAAAGGGAGTAAAAGGGACAGAGCACCGAGAGCATTACACTGTCGACATGCGTGCCACCACCAGCGCACAAGGCACGTGGTTCCATCATGTTGTTCCAATGTAAAATCCGTTATTCCTGTTAATTATTAATAATAAAATAAACAAATAAAAATTAGAGTCTCGCTAATCACGGTATTGGTTAAAATATCTACGAATAAAAAATATGTCTTGTAAATATAAATTGTTATTTTTGTTAAAGTAATAATTACACAGTTTTTTTTTATAAAAATTTACTTGTTTTGGATGTTTAACCATTATCTTTAGGATATTGATTAACATTCTCCTAAAAATTATGATTATTAAGGCTAAAGATCTAATATGGTCCCTAATTAGTAGGTGAATTCAATCTCTGATAAAAAATAATACACAAATTAATTTCTATTTTTATTTGGAGAAAAATTAATTTTTTAAAAACTTTAAGAGAGTTTTCTTATATTTCCATTGACGTTAATAATTTTCATCATTAAATCATATACCATGTTATTTCAAACATATTACATCATCAATTTTTTAGTTAAAAAAGTTAGAGGGACCTAAACTACCAGGTTTTAAAATAGGCGGACCAGATCTTCAAACTTGTGAACGAAATTACATTAAACCTATTAAATTAAAATAATAATTGTAATTACTGCCATAAAATATTTCCCACATTCAACAAATCATCATATAAATTATGTTATCACTCACGATTCACGAGTTCGTCCCTCGAGTTGATGGTAATTAGAAAGATGTCTGGTTGCTTCAGTTACAAAAAAAACGCACTTTTATCGGCGGTTATTTAGACTATGTCTTTCAACTAGATTCAGTCTTCATTATTGAGGCGTGTCTTCCCCGACGACATGTGTGATTTGTGATGATGTGGTAGAAGATAAGATGTACCTTTTCTTTAGTTGTGCACATTCTATAGATTGTTGGGTTGTTGCTAATTTATGGAGCAAAATCGAGAAAAAGTTGTTGTATTTTCATGCTCTACCCGAGTTGTTTTTATTGATTTTTTCACGTTTATATGATATAGAAAAGTCACACTTTGCTGCACTTCTCTATAGCATATGGCGTGCTCGCAACGAGGTATTTTGGGAGCATAAAATACTAAATGTTGTTGCAACTTGCAGGGGCAGCAACCAATGTTGTCCATGACTTCCGTTGGAGTACTTAGGTCGTTCATTACTCTCAAGACCATACATCTGCACCACCTCCCATATTATCTTGGGAGAAACCCGCTCAAAATCAACTTAAGAGTAACGCGAATTGTGCCCTCTTCATATTAAAAGGTTATTTTGGAGTTGAAATATGTTTTCGTGATACCTCGAAACATTTGGCTCAGGCGCATACATTGTTTTCTTCTATTATCCTAGTCATCGAATGTGAGGCAACAATTCTTCTCATTGATATGAAGATAACTACTGACCAAGCCTTTGAACGTGTTGCATACGAGAGTGACAACCAATATGTAGTTCACCCTGTGCTTAGTGGTTACTTTACGAAAATGAACTGAATACTATTGTTACTCTTTGCATGTCAGATCTTTCTAATCATGTTATCTTCAAACCAGCTTTTATTCGTAGGAAAGCTAATATAGTCGATTACAATCTTGCTAAAGTGTCTATATTTCAGTTTAGCCCAAATATTTTTTACTCCCCTCGTGGTTGTATTGACACTGTTATTTTCAGGGTCTTGTTAAGGAGTGTCCGGGGGGCACTCTTTAATCATTCTAAAAGAAGAAATTATTCTATAAAAAAGTCAAAAATTTCAATTTCCAATGCATTGATTACATTAATTTTTTTTTAAAAAAATTACCTTTTAAAGGTCTTAAAAAGTGTTACGGAGGCACTCGTTAACATTTCCTTTATTTTTAATGGAATGTTGAGTCCGCTTTGCCTCTACAAAGAAAAACAAATCATCAAATCTAACCTCTCCATTTTTTAAAGAAGAATGTTAATAAATACCCTTAAGCATTGGTTAAAATGTTAAAAAGTACTCTCTCTTATCACTATTTTAAACAAAATTTCATTTTTTTAGATTCATTAAATAACTAATGTATCTAGTTGATATACATACTAGATACGTAAATTAGTCGATGAATCTAGAAACTAATTGTTTTTTGTTATAATAATGATCAAAATGAATAAATCTATATAAAAAATAATATAATTATTACATCGACAAACATCAAAATTTATATTCCCATGACAAAATCCGTATATATTTAATGTTTCTTGGACACTCGATTAACAATACTCATCTTTAATCTAGAAGTCCTAGCTCAACTGACGAAATGCTGAAATTGTTATCATGGATGCCATGACTGGGGTTCGAACCCCGATACCTCCACTTATGTGTGAGTTTATAATGGCTTTGCTATTTCGTCTATTAAAAAAAAAAACAATACTCATCTTTAAATACAAGTCAAATCTTATTTATTTTTTTGACAAATAGTCAAATCTTATGTAAAAACAGTTTTTTTCTTTCTTTCTTTCTTATTATTACAATAAATAAATGATTTTCTCGTGATCCAATGCAAAATATCACTTTCCCCAATATAAACAATGTAAAGAATCTCAAATTAAAGATGCTCCATTCCCATTCCGTTCAATTCCATCATCATTTCCATTTCCCACACACAAACCAACACATAAAATAAAACCAAAACCACACACAAATCCTCAAACACTTCTCCAAAATCTCCCCACCACCCTTAAATGGCGGACAACACCATCACCTCCCCACTCCTCCCATCCGACCACTTAATCCTAACAATCAACTCCTCTTCCTCCGACACCGACTCCGTCCCCTCTGACACACGTCAAATCTCCAACATCTTCAATGTTGGAGAGTTGACCGTGCCAGAGGCGATAACAGTGGACCCATTCCACAACTATAAAGCAGGGATTAATGGGTTTTATGAATGGGTGAAAACGTTTTTGTGTATTCCTTTAGCTTTGGTGAGATTGGTGATATTTGGATTGTGTTTGGCGATTGGTTATGTGGCTACTAAGGTTGCTCTTTATCGTTGGAAAGATAAGGAGAATCCTATGCCTAGGTGGAGATGTAGGATTATGTGGGTCACCAGAATTTCTGCTAGATTCATTCTCTTCTCTTTTGGGTTGGTACCATTAACTTTCAATGCTTTCATTTCTCTCTCTAGAATTTTTTATTATTGTTTGAGTTAATTGAGTTATGTGTAGGATACCCTCTTATTAATTTTGGGTGATAAAGTTAGTGACTAAGTTTAATTTAGTTCATGTTATAATTCAAATTTGTATTTTTTTATTTATTTTTTGAATTTTTTTTGTGATTTTAGATCTTAGTGAAGTTTGTGTTTGTGTGTGATTTCTGGATTTATTTGGTGGATTGGATAGATTTTTTAAGTGGTCAGGAACTGCATACATAAGATCTTTACTGATTGACTTTTTTGGTTTATTTGTTATGATGTCAATCTCATAGTAAGGACTAAGGACAATGTTTGTTAATTTCGGATCGTGGAGAATAGCAGTTTGTTCAAATTTCGCTGTGCTACATGCTCTAATTGTTACCGAATATGTCTATCTTGATTATATGAGCTTATAAATTTATAAGCTGTAAGCTCCAAAATTGGACTTGAGTGTTGACAAAGAGAGCCATTGTCTTATATGGGGTAGGTGATTTGCAATCACCCTAATTATTTGACATGGCATGAAAATGGGGAGAGACTCCCCTCATAGTAAGGAGCACAGTTATCAATCACGGATTGTGGAGAATAGCGGTTTGTTAAAATTCTGCTACACTGCAGTACTATAGCGCCACTGTTTGAATTACGCTACAATACTATAGTGCCACTATAGCCGCTATTTGACAACACTACTAAGGAGGGAACAGTGTGTCCCGGAAGGAGTATCAGGGAGTTAATTAGTTGATCCCTACTGCTAAGAAATTACCTCCTCCCTCTCCCTAACTAATTAACTAATATTAATCTTGGTTTGTTTAGGAAAAACAATTTATCTAAGGGTTGAGGAAATAGCTTATTTTCTTTTTAGTTGTTCATGGAAATGAGGCGCGGAATCTTCTAGTTATTGCAATGCGTTGATAAAATTGATGAGTTAATGGAGTTTTTGGTTTTATTAGTGGTTTAGGAAAGACGAGAGAGTTGAAAGGTGGAAATAAAAAGAAATGAATGTCATGCCTGTGGGGGATAGAGTTGCCTTTTGTTTGAATGATTATATATATTTTTTTATCTTTCTTGGGGAAAGAGGAATAATAAAATGCAATTACAGACCAATTTGAACACTGATTTGTATGCAAATCAGTGTTTCCTTGTGAGTTGTGATGGTAAATTGTTATATCGAATGGAGTGAGGCCTATATGGTTTATGAATATAAACCTCAGCTAGATACCCTTTATGATGCCTTACCGGAAAGTAGAATATGAGTTTGTGGATTACTTTATTCCTTGAATGTTGTTTTCAGTTTCTTTTTACAAACCCCCAACTAAATTTGTTTCTGAACCATGAATTTCTCTGTATTTTGTTTCTTCCTATCAATTGCAGCTATCATTGGATAAAACGGAAGGGAAAACCTGCCCGAAGAGAAGTTGCTCCAATAATCGTATCTAATCATGTATCATATATTGAGCCTATCTTCTATTTCTATGAATTATTTCCCACCATTGTGGCATCTGAGTCTCATGACTCCATACCTTTTGTTGGCACAATCATTAGAGCAATGCAGGTATTTTGTTTTCATGGCCACATTTTATGTATGCAAAGTTCAAATTATAAGAAACCATGCTATTCAACCATTTTATGTTTTTTCCCACTTTTTTTGCAGGTCATATATGTTAACAGGTTCTCGCAATCATCAAGGAAGCAGGCTGTTAGAGAAATAAAGGTAAAACATTTCTATTTGTTTGCTTATTGTTATTTGATCTGCATCTTAAAATTGTCTATGTTCTTTGGTTGTTGGTATGTTTGTCAATTGATACTCACTTATCTTTCAATTCTCCATAATGCTAAAGTGGAAGAGAAGCTAAAAATATGCAAGAATTTGGAACTGGATAACAATATGCAAGAATTTTTTTGCACTAAAAGGACTGAACAATATGCAAGATTTTTTTGCACAAAAAGGACTGAACAATAGATATACTGGAACAAAATTACACCTGCTTCCGATTTTGGAACTGGATAACAATATGCAATAATTTTTTTGCACCAAACGGACTGAACAATAGATATACTGGAACAAAATTTCTAGATATAAGTCTGTTATGTTATCAGTTTTATAAACTGTTTGATATTGAAATCTGCTTTTAAGGACCGGAATAACAGAGAAGGGCTTCTTGCGATAGATTTCCTCGAGTACTTTTATTTCCCGAGG
>Ga0099826_10003056_pt1 | contig 11182 bp, 10 predicted proteins | sample Mtrugardesep15_FD_76830 | JGI IMG/M metagenome (GOLD analysis project Ga0099826, IMG submission 76830) | Root nodule microbial communities of legume samples collected from California, USA - M. trunc garden sep15 | ecosystem: Host-associated > Plants > Roots > Nodule | place: USA: California...
CAGAACTAAGATGGTGGATTTTACACAACCATATTCTGAGTCAGGGCTAGTTGTTGTGGCACCTATCATGAAGTTGAAAGCAAACCCATGGGCTTTCCTAAGACCATTTGCACCAATGATGTGGCTTGTCACATGAGTGTTTTTCTTTGTTGTAGGAGCTGTTGTTAGGATTGTAGAACGTCGCTTCAATGATGACTTTAGAGGCCCAGCTAAAACGCAGTTTGTCACCATTATATGGTAATTTTGTGCCAAAACAAATTCCACAAGAAAAAAGAACCTTATCTTAGGTCGTTGTTTGTTTTATAATGTCATATGTATACCGACTTTAACAATTGCTAACATATGAAACTATTTCATTATGCAGGTTTAGTTTTTCAACCATGTTTTCTACACAAAGTAAGTGGTTCAAACATGTTTTCAACATAGTTATTTTTCTTTAAAATCTTATAAATTATGTCTATCCAACGCGTATATGACTCCTCTTGAATCATTGTATGCAGGAGAGAAAATTGTGAGCACCCTTGGTCGTTTATTGCTAATCATTTGGCTATTTGTGGTTATGATACTAAACTCTAGCTATACCTCGAGTCTTACCTCTATCCTAACAGTGGAGCAGCTATCTTCCTCAACAAGCAATGATCGCATCAGTTACTTAAGAGACACATTCTCTGAAAGTTATCTGACTCAGGAGCTTAACATACACAAATCAAGGCTTGTTCCTTTGAACTCCCCTTCGGAATATGAAAAGGCCTTGAAAGATGGACCAACTAATGGTGGTGTTGCTGCAATAGTAGATGAACGTGCATACATGGAAATCTTCCTAGAAACAAGATGTGAATATGGTATTATTGGTCAAGAATTCACCAAGATGGGATGGGGCTTTGTAAGTGTGTGTGTGTGTGTGTGTGTGTGTATTCATTTTCTTTTCTATGAAATCTCAGTTTCATATATACTAATAATTCATTTTTCAAAAAACTAAACTACATGTGTCGGTGTTATGTCAGACACAACTTCAATATGAAGTGTCGGTGCTACATACTTGAAGATAGGTGTTTGAAAGAATATAATTGATTGATAATGTAAAAAAATCTTTGCACGACGATGCATAACAATTAAATTCTTAGCTCATATCATGCATGTTTAAAATCCTATTACATGCCTTTCCACGGGACTCTCCCCTAGCAATTGACATGTCAACTGCAATTTTAAAACTATCAGAGAATGGAGGTCTCCAGAGAATTCATGACAAATGACTGACGAGAAGTTCTTGCAGATTAGAAAGAGAAAAACAAGGCATGGACAGACTTGACCTACAAAGTTTTTGGGGTTTATATCTTATAACTGGAATAGAATGCTTTGTTTCCCTATTTTGTTATGTTACTCGAATAACAATAGCAACAACGTTCAATTCTCATCGTCTTAGATCATTCCTTTCCTTTGTGAAAGAAAAAGAAGAGGAAAACAAATGCAGTGAAAATAGAATAAAAAAGGAAAAGTCGTCTAGCAGACGAGTAGCACATGAAGATGGATCGTTAGAATTGAATGACTCGAATGTTGGTGTCCATATTGAAAATGAGGCCTAATTAGTGTCTGTACTAAATCTATCACTTTGTCACTTTGATGATTGAAAAGGAGAGATGAGAGTTTTTAGAGAGAGAAGTTGTGGCGACACTTTCACTGTTCACCATCTTCTTGCTTAACTTCACCGTAACCTAACCCTTTTTCCACCGTTTCTTCAATCAACCACCGATCACATGGATTCGTTCCAGATTCCTTGGAAATGCCTAGATTCCTCACCGATACCAGCCAAATCAACCATCAACCAACCAACCAATCCCAAAACATTTGCGCAAGCAGTACCCAATGTTTGCAACTCCCCCAACCGGTGATCAAAGGGGATAGGCTTGCTATCGAGATCCCAGAACACGAATACTTTAGGTAATTTGCTTACTCAATTTAACATGCCTTGGAATTTTATAGGCGATTTTAACACAATTTTGGGAGCTTATGAGCATCAAGGTTGCTATCCTCCATCTAGAATTCCGATGCAAGACTTTCAATCATGGACTGATACATATGAGCTGCTGCATCTTCCAACTAGGGGTGCGCTCTACACATGGAAAAATGGCAGAGGTGGTAGAAGATTCGCACAAAGGAGTCTAGACAGATCAATTTGTAATCAAGCATGGCTGGATGTTTGCAGTACCACATCTTGCTCTACTCTTTTAAGACTCAGATCTGACCAATATCCGCTATTATTAGAATTCAAAACCACTGAGGTAACTTTTACCCCAAACTTCAAATTCCTTAAGATGTAGCCCTTGCACAAAGACTGTAAAGCTTTCATTACATACTGTTGGCAATCTAGAGTAGTAGGTTGTCCAGTTTTTGTCCTCACAAAGAAGCTTAAGATGCTGAAGGAAAGCCTGAAAACCTGGAATGTAACTGTGTTTGGCAATGTGCATCAATTTGTCAGACAAGCTGAACAAAACCTCCATGATATCCAAAACCAAATCCAATTAACCAATCCAATTGATACCCTCCTAAACCAAGAGAAGATGGCTCAGTGCGAATTAGACACAGCTTTAGAGAGGCAAGAGTGTTTTTGGCAGGAAAAGGCAAGATTATCTTGGCACTTGGATGGAGATAGAAATGCTTCTTGGCACTTGGATGCTGAAGGAAAAGGTAAGATTAATAACCATATTGTTAATTATTTTATGAATTTGTTTTGTACTAACCCTTTATTGAAGGATCAATTGCTTGTGGAGGATGTTATCCCTCATCTGGTAGGGGAACATATTAATGATATGCTTACAATGTTACCAAGCCATGAAGAAATAAGAAAGGTCGTGTTTAACTTGAACAAAGACAGTGCTCCAGGTCCAGATGGATTTGGCGCATTCTTTTTCCAAACTTATTGGGATGTGGTGCATAAAGAAGTCATCGATGCTGTTTTACAATTCTTCATTTCTGGATGGCTTCTTCCAAACTATAACGCCAATACCTTGATTCTAATTACAAAATCCCCAAATGCAGATGCAATAGAGCAATTCAGACCTATAGCCATGGCCAACTTCAAATTCAAAGTGATTTCAAAAATTATAGCTGACAGATTAGCACAAATATTACCTTCTCTTGTTTCCAATAATCAGAAAGGCTTCATTCAAGGAAGAAATATAAAAGACTGTGTTTTCTTAGCTTCAGAAGCAATCAATCTTCTTCATAAAAAAACTTATGCAGGGAACATTGCTTTGAAAATTGACATAACCAAAGCGTTTGATACTTTAGATTGGAAATTTCTATTGAAAGTGCTGAATTGTTTTGGCTTTAATAGTACTTTTTGCAAATGGATAGAAACAATACTATCTTCAAACACTTTATCTATTTCTATAAATGGAGCTCAACATGGGTATTTTCATTGTTCTAGAGGGGTCAGGCAGGGTGACCCCTTGTCTCCTCTTTTATTTTGCCTAGCAGAAGAGGCTCTCAGCAGGGGAATATCTAAGCTAGTAGATGAAGAAAAAGTGAAGCTCATTTCAGGCTCTAGGAACATGCAGGTCCCCTCTCACAGTTTCTATGCAGACGACATAATGGTGTATTGCAAAGGAAATCTTGAAAGTCTTGAAGCTCTAAGAGACTTGTTCACAAAATATGCTAATAGTGCTGGTCAAGTGATGAGTTGCAGAAAGTCTACTATTTTTGCAGGAGGCATTTCATCTGCAAGGCTTCAAAATATCATCAATCTCTTTGGCTTTTCTGTTGGCTCTTTCCCTTTTAACTATTTAGGAGTGCCTATCTTCAAAGGGAGGCCAAAAACTTGTTATCTGCAACCTATAGCAGATAAGGTGAAATCTAAGTTATCTGCTTGGAAAGCATCATTGCTTTCAATTGCAGGAAGAATACAACTGGTGAAGTCAATGGTTACAGGTATGTTAACACATACTCGAGCAATTTATTCTTGGCCCATCTCTCTCTTGAAGGATTTGGAAAAATGCATAAAAAAAATTATCTGGAGTGGGGATACAACAAAGAGGAAGCTAGTGACTGTAGCATGGAAGAAGATTTGTTCTCCTTACGAGGAAGGAGGTTTGGGGATCCTATCATTGATCTGTTTGAATGAAGCATTTAATCTTAAACTTTGCTGGGATATGCTAAATTCAGATGAAGATTGGGCAATATTGTTAAAGAGTAGAGCAATAAGGAGGAACAAGCCTATCAAACATCATATTTTTTCTTCAACATGGACCAACATTAAAGCAGAATACTTGGTTATTGTGGAGAATTCATCTTGGCTAATTGGAAATGGGAAATCTATTAATTTCTGGCAAGATAATTGATGTGGAGATCCTTCGGTTGTAGCTCTAAATCTCAACACAAGTTTTACACAACATCTACCTCAGTTTGTTAGTGACTATATTTCAAACCACTGCTAGTACATCCCTTCTGATTTACTAAGTCAGCATCCCCATATGAGATTGCTCGTGATGCAAGTAACCCTTCCAGTTGAAGACATTGAAGATCAACTGATCTGGAAGCATGTTTCTAATGGCCAGCTAACCTTAAAAGATGCATATTCTTTCAAGAAACACCCTGCTCCAAAGAAACATTGGGTGTCTACAATTTGGTGCAAGGATATTCCTCCATCCAAATCTCTGCTAGCTTGGAGAATAATGCATGACAAAGTTCCAACAGATGAAAAACTCATGGAAAGAGGATGTAACCTTCCATCAATGTGTTCGCTTTGTTCTGTCACCACTGAAACAACTTTTCATCTTTTCTTTGAATGCAGTTTTGCTTTTAAACTTTGGTGTTGGCTAGCATCAATTGTAGATTGCAACCTTCATTTTCAATCCTTAGAAGACATATGGACCCTTTGTGAGAGATCATGGTCCCCTCAGTGCAAGATTGTAATCCTTTCTGCAATCATCAACATCTTAAGCACAATCTGGTTTGTAAGAAACCAATACAGATTCCAAGGGAAACCTTTTAACTGGAGAATCGCAATCAACAACATCATTGCTGCGGTCTCACTATCAGGTAACAACACTTCTAAATCCTCTAATTCTTCTGTCAGAGACTTGATAATCCTTAAGAAATTAAATGTCAACATACATGCTCCAAAGGCACCTGTCATCAAGGAGGTCATTTGGCAACCTCCTTATCACAATTGGTTGAAATGTAACATTGATGGAGCCTCTACTACCACCTCATCTTCTTGTGGGGGAATCTTTAGAGATAAGGATGCAGTTTTCAAGTTAGCCTTTGCTGAGAACATTGGTGGAGGGTCAGCATTCCATGCAGAATTATCAGGGGTAATTAGAGCCATTGAGATGGCAGATCAAAGAGGATGGAGGAATTTATGGATTGAAACTGATTCAGCCTTAATGGTCATGGCCTTTAAGTCTATTTCTCTAATTCCTTGCAATCTAAAAAACAGATGGAGGAATTGTAATAGAGTTTTAGAGAACATGAATTTTATTGTCACTCACATTTACGGAGAAGGAAACCAATGCACTGATAGCTTAGCTAATTGGGGATTGACCTCAGTTGGTCTTACAGTTTGGATGGATGTTCCTTTGTTTGTTAGAGAGTATTATGTAAAGAATAGACTTGGTATATGCCTAGTTTTAGGTTTATCAATTTTTAGGAGGTTTGGTTTTTTGTCCCCCTCCATTGTATATCTCTTTCTTTTGAATATATTTTGAGGTTGTAGCACTTTGTTGCTCCTCTTTTTTGCAAAAAAAGAAATAAAAAAATCTATCACTTTGATAATATTCTACATAGTGAGTATCTGAGTTGCAAGTCTTCTTAAAAACTTTATATTTGTATGGAAGAGTTCAGAAAAGTATGGTGTATGCTAAAGAACAGTGAAGTATGCAAAGACAAAAGGGAATAAATAAACTTCCATGCATTAAGATATACATTATGTTATACATGCTAACAGGAAAAAAATACAGTGATTTTGGAAACATATAACAAGAAACAGATTGGTGGTCATGCTAACAAATGTTGTCATCTTTAACCAACATGGTGTCTTACAGGTGGTACATAGTTAGATACATGTGTCTCTTAATCATTTGATCAGGGGTTCGATACTTGACCAGTGCATACGGAAAAACTTTTGTTGGCAATGGTTAACCCCTTAAATAGATCTCAGTTATAATGTTTCACGTGCATATTTAATTCATCCAAAGAGAAATTGTTTTCATCTCTAATACTGACTCTACTCTCCATCTATAATTCCTTATTTTCATCTCTCTTATTACTGTGTTTGTGCGCCGTAAGATAACACATACATTTGTTCCAAAATGCTTTTTTCTTTTCTTTTTCCTTTATCTCAATTTGTAGTATGCCATGCAGGTTGTTCCTTGAAGCTTCTTTATTCTTCATAGCCTCCATTGCTCTACTAAACCTATAAAGTTCTATCTACTAATGCTCTTATACAGTTTTTTATTGTCTGTTCAACGGATCTTTCTATTTTGGCATCTTTCAAAACTTTACGTCAAATTATAAAATATGTTATTTTCAATTGCATTCAAAAAAGAGTTTTCTTATGTAGGCACAGGTATGCACATTAGTACCTGAAGGTCCATTTCGATGAGAAAAAAATAAAATTTAACAATTAAAGTATTACTCTCTCCGTCTTAAATTAGTCTGCGTGAGTTTAACTCAGTTGATAGGGACATTACATATATAACATTTAAAATATACGAGCTCCGATCATTAGGGTGATTGACAAAAAAGAATATATCATGTAAATAATTATAACCGATGGTAAAGTAGAAAATTTAACATTATCTATTCATTCACATTATAAAACGACATATAAGAGCATCAACAACGAAGACACTCATTTTTTTGTTCTTAAATGGGTCTCACGTGTACACATAACTCATAAACACTCGATCACTCCAACCCAGATCTCACACAAAGTTTTTAAATGGGACCGACTAATCAACTATCAATAATTTTATATCATTATATTTAAAAAATTTAATATTAAAAGTGTGCGGGTCCCACTTAAAATAGAGTCTTAAATAAGACACTGAAAAATGGAATATAAATACATAAATTAATTTTTTTTTTCTCTCTCTAAAATTGACCCTCAACTCCTCAAGTACAAGTGAGGGATTCAAACCACAGCAATTGAGTTTCCTCGTCAGACCTCAACTGTGTGTGTACTCTCGTGTCATTGTGTACTGAACAAGAAGCAGAATAGATGAAAGTGAAAACATGCAACAATAACAGCTTGACTTCTTGTAAGCAAAGAAGTCAAAGTCAATTTGCTCCGGCAAAACAAAAGTTATTTTCAAGGAAAAAATATTTTTTATTTGTGATACTTATTTTAAATTTTATTTATAATTAAATTGTAATTCACTAAATTTGAAAATTTGGCAAATAATCTCTTGAACTTTTAAATAACAATTAATTTTCCCCTACAAAAAATAACAATTGGTTTTATTTTTATTTTGGTTTATTTATTTAAATTTATTCTCCGTATGTTAATGTATTTAAATTGGATTTCAAAGAAAATAAAATTCGTTAGAATTTTTTTTTAAACGAATTTTTTTTTTTTTTGTACAAAGAAATTTTCATTTTTAAACAGCCAAAAATGTACTAACAGAGCACTGATCAATATTATTGCACGATGGATGCTAAGATTAGGCAAGAACGGTGTTAGAAGTTTACACAACAGCAAACATTCCAAATATTAAATATATTTGTTTGACAAAAATATTAAATATATTTTAATATATAGAGTTAGCCCTGCAAAGTCTTTTTCTTCAAAACCCTCCAAAATTCTACATTACATTTTCTTAATGGCATATATATATAACAAGAGAAAAATAAAAAACTGAACTAGTTTAATTAGTTTTAAATTAAACCTTGGGATTTATTATACCACTAATTTGGTTTTAGTGGTCCCCGTTGGCCATATGCTATATTAATTGTGAAAGAAAAATTAGGTACAGTTTTATTGAAGGAGTCCCACATTTTTAGAGGTTTTTTTTTTCTTTGTTAAAATTTTTGGACTTGTTTGGTGAGAATTGTGGCCTTGAATTTTGAAGTTGTATGAGAGTCTCACACAGTAATATATATAGTACATGTGTTAGGCCGACTCATTTAATATATGTTTTACTACACATGAACCACAGTTGAAATAAAATAAAAGCATAGTTAAGACCTGTCAGAAGATTCAACCATATATGAACCTTAGATTTCTGTGTCATTAAGAACAAAAATAGTTTATCCACTCAGAGTTCAACAATTGACACCAACCTTATGGCAACTACTCAATATATTTTTCTCGTTTTCCACACAGCACAAGTGGGTAAAGAACATAGCAGCATAACACAAAGTTCACATCATATTCAACATATGCCTATAAGATATTAATACCAAGTCAAGGCGGTCCCTCATTATTGTCCTTTTGATGATAAAAATAATATGCAAAAGTTAAAGAAACAATAACATTCCACCATTCATTTTCATACATATTTTACTTTCCACACAAACCAACTTTTATAAGATCTACCCTTTTCTTACTGTCTAAAAATACAGTCCAATCATTCAATTCCATTTCTGATTTTGCCACCTTCTTCCAGTTAAAGTTTGAAATGAACATGAAGTTTTCTGCAATATTTGCTGCTAAATATTGGTCTCAGCTAATCAAACTTTAGGTATATTAATCTTTTTGTGTAAAGTCATATTCTTCTTCACATGCTGTTAATTGTTATAATAATGAGAGTCACTTTATTGCTTTATTCTTTCCCTGGTTGGTTTTGAGTATGATATGTGTTTTGCATCTGTTTTCTGTTCATGTTATTATCTTCCAAATATAGAAAGAAAAAGATGGTTACTGTAAAAATAGGGCATGAAAAAATTAGAGTTTGTGTGCAATATATTATAATATGCATCCTTTATGAGATGAGTGGTTAACTTCATACTTTCTTCATTGATATCTTGTTTTTCTGAAGGTGCTTTTATACTCTTACTTGTTTAGCAGGGTGATTGTTAAGAAATTGCAACCATGATTAGAGTTTGGTTTGTGGTGTTGATGGTTCTCTACAATTTGATGTTCTCTTCAACTGTGGCTGGCTTGGATAATTCCACAGTACCTCCTCCATTTGTAAATATTGGAGTACTCTACTCTTTCAATACTAGTGTTGGTAGAATGGTGAAAATTGCGGTAGAAGCTGCAGTTGCAGATATAAATTCTGATCCTACTATTCTTGGTAATACTAAGTTGAACCTCTCACTGCAAGAAGATTCAAAATATAGAGGCTTTTTGAGCATTGCTGAGGGTAATTTCAGCATAATACTTCGAGCTTTTCTGTTTGTTTAAATGTTAAATTTTTTTCTGTTAGACAGATGACTTTATTTAAGGTATGCAAGTTACTTCCTAGGACCTGTTTGGATAAGTAGTTTAGTTAAGCTTATCATATAAGTTTTTTTGTATAATTTATTTCAATAACAAAATATAAAATAAAGTCAAGCTGCTTTTAAATAAGCTATAAGCTGTTTTTGTAAGCTATCTTTGAGAACTTATGGAAATAAACTGAAAAATATCCTATGGAAATGTCATAAGTTGTTTCCATAAGCTCTCTCAAATAGACTCACAAATACGTATGTCAGTAGATAAGATCAAATAAGTCAATGCAAATTCGAGACTTATGATTATTGTATTAAATGCATTGTAATTGTAAACAGCGTTGCAGCTCATGGCGACACAGACTGTGGCCATTATCGGTCCTCAGACGTCTACGACAGCTCATGTCATATCTCATATAGCAAATGAGCTCCAGGTTCCTTTGCTATCATTTACGGCCACTGATCCTACTCTTTCTTCACTTCAATTCCCGTTCTTTGTGAGAACTTCTTTCAATGACATTTTTCAAATGACCGCAATAGCAGACATTGTTAGCCACTATGGTTGGAGAGAGGTTATCGCAGTCTATGGTGATGACGACCATGGGAGGAATGGAATTAGTGCGTTGGGGGATAAGCTTGCCGAGAGGCGTTGCAAGATCTCGTTTAAAGCAGCAATGCCTCCTGATGCAAACAGTGAAGAGATTACTGATGTGCTTGTTCAGGTTGCCTTGGCGGAATCTCGGATTATTGTTCTTCACACAAGTACTGCTTGGGGTCCAAAGGTGTTGAGTGTGGCGAAGTCTCTTAGCATGTTGCAAAATGGTTATGTCTGGATCGCTACTACTTTTCTCACATCTTATATTGACATAGATAGTCCTCTCTCTTCAGATGAAATGGATAACATTCAAGGAGTTCTAACACTAAGAATGTACATACCGGATTCTAAGCTCAAAAGATCGTTCATTTCTCGGTGGACCAATTTGACTAGTGGAAAGACTGCAAATGGTCCTCTTGGTTTAAGTACTTATGGTATCTTTGCATATGATACTATTTATGTGCTTGCCCGTGCCCTTGATACATTTCTGAAACAAGGAAACCAAATTACATTTTCGAACGATCCAAAGTTAAATCAACCACGTGGAGACAGCTTGCATCTTGATGCTGTGAAAATTTTCAATGAGGGAAATCTGTTACGTAAAAGTATATATGAGGTTAACATGACTGGCATAACAGGTCCATTCAGGTACACACCTGATGGAAACCTTGCAAATCCAGCCTATGAGATCATCAATGTGATTGGAACAGGGACTCGCAGGATCGGTTATTGGTCTAATTACTCTGGATTATCAGTTATTCCTCCAGAAACACTTTATTCAAAACCGCCTAATCGTTCCGTTGATAATCAAAAGCTACTCACGGTCTTTTGGCCAGGAGAAACAACCCAGAGACCACGCGGTTGGGTGTTTCCGAACAATGGAAAGCTGTTAAAAATCGGAGTACCTAGAAGGACTAGTTACCGTGAATTTGTTTCTCAGGTACAATCCACTGACACATTCAAGGGATTCTGCATTGATGTATTTCTTTCTGCAGTAAACTTGTTGCCTTATGCTGTCCCCTATAAGTTTATTCCATATGGCGATGGTCAAAACAACCCTAGTAATACTGAGCTTGTGCGTCTGATCACTACCGGTGTGAGTATCGTTCCAATAATTTTCACGTAAGTTTGGATGTTTTATGTTACTTTTCTGAGACTACATTTTGTCTTTACCATACAGGTCTTTGATGCTGCAGTAGGTGACATCACAATTAC
>Ga0099826_10003057_pt1 | contig 11182 bp, 4 predicted proteins | sample Mtrugardesep15_FD_76830 | JGI IMG/M metagenome (GOLD analysis project Ga0099826, IMG submission 76830) | Root nodule microbial communities of legume samples collected from California, USA - M. trunc garden sep15 | ecosystem: Host-associated > Plants > Roots > Nodule | place: USA: California...
AAAAAAAAAAAAAAAGTCGAATTGTCTGAAATGATTTTTTGTACATTGACACTTGAAATGATTCATAATCATTGCATGAAAACAAGTTTTACTTTGGTCGAGCTCTTGGTTAAGATTTTGCAGTAGAGAGAGAGAGAGAGAGAGAGAGAGAGAGAGAGAAGGTTTTGCAAAACAGAATTACTTCACTTACTGGCCTTTCATAGCATGGTACACTTGTGGTTTATCTTGCTCAACCTCCTAACCTTGGCAAGAAAATAGAATTATGACCATCTATTAAAAAATCAATGATTTGAATGCAACTAATTTTATAATTTTTTATACGTATACATGCATATAGTCACAACTGTTCATTTCTAATCAATCATTTCAACTAAATCGCATTTTTCTGAGTTAAATCCAATCTATTTATGATTGAATCCATCATTATCTGCCTACTTTAGCAGGGGTTTCCTGCCAATTATAGAGAAAAAGCACAAAACAGAACAACTGTGAGATACCCTGCAAATACAAAACTGGTTGGTAACTCAAACTATTTTTTCCCCTTTGTAATTTGAGTTCTAATTCAATTTAAGCAATACAATAACCATTGAAGGAGATAGTCCCTGACAATAATGATTTTGAGTACAAGGCAGCCAATGCTATGATACAATTCCAGCATAGTTGGCATAAGAAGCATGTCTTCATTCTTTTGCAACTTTCTTCTTCTTCCGTTTCTTTTGCTTCCGAAAGTTACCTTTTATGCTTTTCTCCCATTCTTTTCTATTTTTTTGGTAAAGCATCATAGCGGCGCGGGCATCGTCTATCTGAAACAACTTTGATTTGTTAGATTTACGGATTCAGCTGTGTCTTGCAAGCCCAATGGCCAATGCTAGTAACGTGCAGGTTCTGGGAGATAAAAATCCAAAATGGCAACTTCGGTTTCTTAAAGCTAGTGAAAACATTATCCTCAAAACACAATTGTCATTTATCCAATACTACGATAATAGGGCCCTGTTTGGATAAACAACATAATTAAATTGCTTATAGAATAAAAATAAACACTTACCATGTAATGTAAGTGCTTATGTATAAGCTATTTCTCTAACAAAAGATAAAATAAAGCCATTCTTTTTATATAAGCTATAACTATAAGTTGTTTTCATAAGATATCATCGAGAGGTTATGGACATGTCATAAATAAGTTGTTTCCATAAGTTCTCCTAAATAGTCACACCAGTACTTACCCAGTAGAAAAAACTCAAATAAGTCAACTGAAACAGGCTATAATGGTTATATTATACTTGTCCAGAGACCAAATAATAGAAGAGCTAGATAGACTAACCGGGCAATGCTCTCCTGTTTGAATCTTAGCACCAAGATGTTCCGAAGCAAGATGCCGCAATGCTACTCTACCACTTGACCTGGTTAAACCCAACAGCGTGTTTATCAAAACATATTACATGAACCCGGTGCACTAAAACTCCCGCATACGCAGGGTCCGGGAAGGGGTCCCACCATTTTTGGTGTATTGTACGCAGCCTTACCCTGTTTTTTACACAAGACGCTGTTTCCAGGACTTGAATCCGTGACCTTTCAGTCACATGACAACAACTTTACCAGTTGCGCCAAGGTTACCCCTCAAAACATATTACATGAACATTTGGCATAAAAAAGTACAGAGCAAAACAGTAGAAGGACAAGTTGACAGTACCTTAGAAACGGCGGGTATTCGGAGGTATCGCGTATATCCTTTTTAGGATGACTTAATAACAATGCCTGTAAAAGTACAGTGATAAGTTCATAGATTACAGACTGATAACAGAAAAAATACATGTAAATCTTAGAAAAGAGAGAGAAAAACAGCTAAAAAATGGACCTTGAGATCATTGGACAGGGCATGACCTACAAGGATCCTTCCGTGGATCAACTCTGCCACCTTCTTCTGAGCAGTACAAAAATCCTTTGCTGTAAATGAAAGATAAAATTGCTTATCAGTGCGCGAATCATAATGCCAATCATGCAAATGATTAGGAAAAATACTGTTTCTCATAGTGGTATTAAGCTATTACAACTTCTTTTAAGGCAATGTTTTTGAGTTATTATTATTAGTAAAAACAAAATATGAGAAGGCCACTCACTTCCAGCTATGAAGCTTCATATTTCTACAAGGAAATTGAAAGCCAGAATATTTCACTCCAAAATAATATTTCTCAACTTGAACAATTAGATGTCAAACTGCCTCATATTTGTTCAAATTTTATGTTGAATGCTTTCAATTCGACTATAATTTGAAATTTTAGAATGAAGACGGGAATATTATGTGAACCTTTTCTTAGATCTCGAGGTCTTATTCCACTAATTTTAGTACGGAAGTCAACAACCCGCTCCATAGGCCGTACAAACTCATCATAAATAACATTCCCCCACTTGTTTACCTGCCATCAACTGAACTAATGTTAAACATATGACATAACAAGGCAATGAGAGATGAAATATAAATAATGATGATGTATTTATGTTAATGTTGAAGAAATTCAGGAATTAATAATAAATTAATTAGTATTTTGGTTTTACAAATCAAATGTTAAATACAAGATTGAATTTGATTTCACATAAATACAAGATTTATATATACTGAGGGTTTCAAACTTATTTCTGATGTAGCAAAAAAAAATCTTATTATTATTATAAAATTATTGTTTTCAACAATGGGCTCTGTCCATTGCTTGGATATGTTTAAGGTACAATGTTAGTTGTTGATAGGGCATTATAGGGCCAAATAATGCTCATCTGACTCTAGCACTTAAACAATATGTTTATTTAATGTGATAAAGTACAAGAAACAAGTTCTTAATATTATGGTAGTCATATTCTGTCAAAAAATTACTTGGTCTTATATAGTGCTATCAATAGCGGATTGCAGAACGGCAAAAATCCATTACGTTAAATAGCATAAAGCGTTGAGGGCAAATAGTGGAAACAAACCAAATTTCTAAATGTGCATGCATATATAATTGCGTTAAAAAAAAATTCATAGGCAATAACAAGATGAAACGGAACAGATAATTACCAGTGTTACTCTTCCAAGGGCACTTTTGTTTCCTTGACCAACCCCAACCATTTCACAATCCATGCCCACTGCGTCTGTCACACTGCCAAATGGTTAATATGTTAAAGTACAATGAACTCTAAAACAGATTAGAAAGCTCCATAAGAACACAACATGGCTAGATAAAATGAGACGAATACAATACAAAGAGAGGAAAAAAAAACACTAGCTCAGAAAGACGCCATAATATTCTCTCATATAATATCTAACCAACTCATTAATCTCGAGATTTTTTAATACTTTCTCTTATAGCTACTCTAGGTCTTCCTCTCCCTCTAGTGATTTGACTACCTTCTGTCTGATATACTCTTACACAAAATTCATCTCTTCTCTGCACATGTTCAACCCACCTACGCCGAATTTCCACCATCTTTTCTACTAAAGGTGCTACCCCAACTCTCTCTCTGTCTCTAATCATGTCATTTCTAGTCATATCTTGTCTAGACTTACCACACATTGAACCCAACATTTTCATCTATGCTACTCCTAATCTCAAAATGCAATCAATTTCTCGCATCAAATAAACAAGAAAAAATACAGAAGTCGACGCACATCCCTAAATATAATAAAACATCACTATATTCACCTTGCATCATCATTCACAGGAGCAAGAGGGTTAATCTCAGAATCATCGGAATCATCATCATCAATCCTCTCTTTACGTTTCCCTGTAAAAAAAAAAAAATCAAAATAACTTCAAACTACAATACAATGGAAGCTGCATGATTCTTATATACAAAACAAGCACCACCCAGAAGAAAAAATTGAATTTTTATATTACCCAATATTGAATTTGGCGCGTCATCATCAGAATCATTGAAGTTCCTTGAAGCTTTAGGGCCATTAAGATTAAGCTTCTGCAAAAGGTTAAACAGAAATGAATTGGTATTAGAAATATGAGAATGTGTGTGTAAGGAAGAAGAAAAGAGGATATACTTGTTTGAGTTGAACCCAATTAGGGTTCATTTGGGTTTGATTGGATTTCTTCATGGGTTCGCCGCCACAGCGTGCAGCTTCAAAATCAGGGTTCTAAGCTTCCACTGTTCAAAGTTTCAAGTTTGAAGACAAAGACAGAGAAAATATGTTGGTGCTAACCGACGTCGTTTTAATCAGAGTTTTTTTTTATTTCATTTAACTTTTCTTTTAGGGGATTTCATTTAAAAAAAATTAATTATTATCAGGACACTAGTATTTTATTTTTTTTTAACCAAATGAAGTTGTAATCAAAGAGATTACAACCCCAAAATTCATTCAAAAAAAAGGAAAAGATTACAAAACAAGAGAGAGGGGGGACATAAAACCAAACCCTCTAAAAGAGCTAAGAAAACCTAAAGTTAGGGAAGCCCGTTTTGTTCCTAGAAAATTCTGCAACGATCTGAGGAGGAACATCAGTGTACCAAAAGTGAGAAGATATTGCAAGACCAATATTGGCTAATTGGTCTGCACAATGGTTACCTTCTCTATAAATGTGCGAAACCTGAAACCTAAAACTGTTCAACAAATAAATGCAATTATCCCATCTATTTCTTAAATTCCAAGGAACAATATTTGGGGATTTAAAAGCTAAAAAAACTAACATGGAGTCTGTTTCCAACCAAAGATTGTGCCATTGCTTCAAGTGAGCCAGCTCAATAGCAACCATTGCACCAATTAGTTCCGCATTCAAGGCTGAGGTATTACCAATATTGATGGCAAATGCACCTAAGAATTCAGAGTCAGCATTCCTATAAATACCCCCACAGGCAGCTTTACCTGAACTAGCAGCGCCATCAGTGTTACACTTCACCCAATTAAGAATAGGAGGGGACCATAAGACTTCCTTTATGATATTAAACTTAGGGGGATTAATCTTAACATCAAAATGCTTAAGGATTACAAACTCAGCAATAGAGGAACTTGCAGCCTTGTTTGATATGTTACCTGAGAGAGAAGTTCCAGCTATAACCAAGTTGATTGCTGATCTGGAAGAGAAAGATTTGTTATTGAACCTCTTTTGGTTTCTGCAGTGCCAAATAGAATTTAAGCAAAAAATGCAGGCAGCCAATATCACCAGCCTACACTGAGGGGACCAGTTTCTTTCCGCAATCTTCAAAATGTCCAAAAATGAAGTAAAGTTGCAGCTAATGTTGATAACAGAAGAGAGCCATTGCCAAATGTTGACTGCAAATGAACACTCTAAGAACAAATGTTTAGTGGTTTCCTGAGATAAGCCACAAAGGTTACAGACAGAAGGAAATTGAAGTCCCCTCTTAATGAGGTTCTCATCAGTTGGCAATTTATCATGAAACAATCTCCACACTAAAAAAGATTTAGATGGAGGTATAGCAGAGTGCCAAATAACTTTAGCCCAACTGAGATTTTGAGGATGTTGAGAAGTCTGAAACAGGTATGCCTCCTTGAAAGTGAGATTCCCATCATGAGATGCTTTCCAGATAATTTTGTCTTCTTTGTACCTAAGAGGGATAGTAGTATGAACCAACTTCTGATGTAATTGAGGATACGCATTTAAGAAGACTGGCGGAACATTCCAATTTTGATTCAACAGATAAGAAGATAATTTAGATTGCAAAAGATGATGAAGATGATCAGGTATATTAAGAGCTGAAGTTAAAGGTTCTCCACACCATGTATCAATCCAAAATCTAATGTTTTCACCATTTCCAATTTTCCAAGTCACATTGTCCTGAATGGTCTGAAACTTATGCTTTGCACCATTCCAAACTGAAGAGGAAACATAATGTCTGATGGGTTTGTTATTTCTCAACACTCTACTTCTAACTAGTTGAGCCCATTGTAAATCTGATTGCATGATTTCCCAGCATATTTTAAGATTTCCAGCTTCATTGACATCTGCAAGATTCCTGATTCCAAGACCTCCCTCCTTGAAAGATTTGCAAACTTTGTGCCATGATACAGTTACCAGCTTTCTTTGGTTGATATCCCCACTCCAGATAAAATTCCTCATCCATTTCTCCAATTCTTTCAACAGATTTGTAGGCCAAGAATAGATGGTAAGACAATGAAGGAGCATACTATGTATTACACTCTTGATTAACTGCACTCTACCAGCCATAGAGAGAAGAGAAGCTTTCCAAGCTGAGAGCTTTAATTTGATTTTATCAGCAAGAGGTTGAAAATAAGCTTTCTTTGGCTTGCCTTTGAAAATTGGAACTCCAAGATAGGTAAAAGGTAGAGAACCAATGTTAAAACCAATTTGATTAGCAATATGATTTAATCTATGATTTGAAATAGAACCTGCGAAGATTGAAGATTTTTGGGGGTTCACCACTTGTCCTGAGGCTTCTGCATAGTCAAGAAAGACCTGTTTAAGTACATTGATGTTGGAGTTGGTACCCTTGCAAAATACCATCATGTCATCAACATACAAAATGTGGGAAGGAATGTTTAACTCTCTGGTGCCATGAATGAGCTGAAGGTTACCCTCTCTGACAAGCTTAGTTAAACTTCTACTGATAACTTCCTCTGCAAGACAGAATAGGAGAGGGGAAAGAGGGTCTCCCTGCCTCACTCCTCTATTGCAAGAGAAAAAACCATGAAGTTTACCATTGATAGAAACTGATAATCTAGCAGAGTGTAAAATAGTGCTGATCCATTTGCAGAATTTATCACAGAATCCAAAGCACTTTAAAACTCTAAGCAAAAATCTCCAATCTAAAGTATCAAAAGCTTTAGCAATGTCAATCTTCAGGGCTAGATTCCCTCCAAATGATTTCTTGTTAAGAACATTAATAGCTTCAGATGTTAAACATATACAGTCCTTGATACTTCTCCCTTTAATGAAGCCTCTCTGTTGAGTAGAAATAATTGATGGCATGAACACTGAGAGCCTATCAGCCAAAATCTTAGAAATTATCTTGAATTTGAAATTGGCTATAGCTATGGGTCTGTAATCAGAAACTGTACCTGCATGGTTAGTTTTTGGAATAAGCACAATATTGTTTGAGTTGAAGTTTGGCAAAATCCAACCAGTTTTAAAAAATTGTAACACAGCATTTGAAATATCAGTTTTAACCACATCCCAAAAAGTTTGAAAAAATAGTGCTCCAAATCCATCAGGACCTGGGGCACTATCTTTGTTTAAGGAAAAGATAGCTTGGTAAATTTCATCCTCTGTTGGAACTGATATGAGAATGTTGTTGATTCTTTCAGTAATCAAGGATGGAATCACATCTTCCACCATTCCATTTTCAATGAAATTTGTATTGCTATTAAATAGATGAGTGAAGTGATTGACAATATGCTCATAGATATCATTTGAATCAGTTAACAGATCATCACCAGTGGATAGAGAGGTTATAAGGTTGGTTGCATTTTTAATTTTGGCTATCCTATGGAAATAAGCTGTATTCCTATCACCTTGACTATGCCAGTTCACTTTGGATTTCTGATGCCAAAAGGTTTCTTCAGTATCCAGAACCTTCTCAAGATGAATTTGGGCAGCTTTCTCTTGGTCCATTAAATCATCTGTGACCCCTAGGTTGTCTATTTCATCCTGAATAGCATCAAGCTTCTCAGTTGCAACTTTGACTTGTAAATGTATATCACCAAAAGTATTCTTATTCCAGACTTTCAAGGCCATCTTCAAATGTTTCAATTTTTGATTCAACACAAACATGGGACAACCAACAAAATGTTGTCCCCAACTATCTTTAACAATATTAATACAATCTGGATGGGAGACCCAAATCTTAAGAAATTTAAATTGTGACACAAACTGCATGTCATCATTTTTAAATTCTAAAAGAAGAGGAAAGTGATCAGACCTTAACTTAGTGAGTGTAGCACAAGAGACCATGTTGCAAGCATTGAGCCAGTCTTGATTACAAATTGCTCTATCCAGTCTTCTCTGAATGTTAAATCTACCTCTCCTCCCATTGGACCAAGTGAAAGCAGCTCCCCTGGTATGAAGGTGAATTAAGTTGTTGCTATTCGTCCAACTTAAAAAGTCTTGCATAGATACAGTTGGAGTTCTAAAATTGCTTCTTTGTTCATGTGCCCCTAAGATGGTATTAAAGTCCCCTAGGCAGCACCAGGGACAATTGATGATGGTTTGGACATTTTGCAGCTTCTCCCACAAGTTTCTTCTTTTCATATGACAAGTTGAAGCATAAACACCAGTTATACCAAAGATTTTACCATTCAAAGACACTTGTACCGAAATTTGTTGATCATCCAAGTCAAAAAGAACAGGGTTTAGGTTTTTTGAAGAAAAACACCAAAGGTTAGGTTGCAGGTTACCTCTATTATTGACACAAAAGATTTTCATGCCAAGTTTGTTAAGCCAGCTCAAAGAGAAATTTGCAATATTCATCCAAGGTTCAGAAACAAAACATAAATCAGGTTTATGCTTTAAAAGTAACTTTTTTAATGCTAACTTAGTAGGGGAGTTAGCTAGTCCCCTCAAATTCCAAAACATGCACTTCATTTCAAAGGTTTAGGTGGGGCAACCTTTGATCTGGTAGAGCGAGTGTGCTTAATCAGAGCAACCTTCTGAGATTTTTTAGCTTGCTTTGATATCACCTGCTGAAATCCTTCATCATCCAATATAACTGGACAAAGAACTGGTGTCTGTGACAGATGAGCAGTTTCACCTGCACAGGTTGCTTGTAGGGCAAGGTATCTGTTTTGAGGTTCCTCATTGACCTCTAAGTCTGCTAAATTAGCCCATGATTCGTTTAAGAACTCAATATCCTTTTGTGCTATGTTAGCTTTAGAATGGACACTAGCAGGGCTTTGCATGTTACCTTCCAAATCTGCTTGGCTTTGAGTGTTGTCCACAAATTCAGTTTCTCCTTGACTCACCAATTGTTCCTTGCTAACTGATTCCACTGGAGTTTTGTTATTCAATGCAAAAGCTTCCTTGTGCACCTCAATTGCTTCATTAATCTCTACTTCCAGAGCAATATCCTCTTTACTCTTTTCAGGTACCTTAGCTGTAGATGTTTCTAAATTAACCATTTCCGGCTTCTTGGCAACATAAATCATTTCAGGAACTTTGCCTTTTCCCTGCCTATGCTGAGTTTCTCCCTGGTTCAATTCTCTCAATCTTTTGCAAACATCTATATGGTGTCCAGTGCATTGACAATGAGTACAAAAATCAGGGAGATTTTCATACTCAATATCAACAAAGAACGCAAACCCCTTCCTTTCTACTAATATTCTGTGAACCAAGTCCTGGGCCAAACTCAAATCCACCAAAACACGGGCATAATGGCCAAATGCTCCTTCAATTCTAGGCTTGCTTGTGATGGAATCAGTACAGATGGGAGTGCCTACTCCACTTGCAATAGCAAACAAAATCCTTTGTCTCCAATATTCTTGAGATAGGCCAAAGATACGAATCCATACCTGAGCGGTAGTTTGTTGTTGCATGCTAGGGCTGAAGTCTTTGGTCCATGCAAAGAGTTTTAACATGCCTGGATTAAGCGCCCAAGAACCCACAGATCTGACTCTCCTGAGATCTTCTATGGATGAAAAGGTGAATTCATAGAATCCCCTTCCAATAGATGAAATACCCCATTTTCCAATAGATTTCCACAAAACTGTCAGCTTGGCTCGCAAGTTATCCAAAGAGAATGGTGAAGACCCTTTTGGCCAAATTATTCTCCCATGCAAATTGTGCTTGCATTCATCTAATCCAGCAGTGTACTCTTCTTCCGGAATTTCAATTGCAATTCGGTTTCCTTTTTTGATCGGTTGAGGTAACTGGCTTAAAGGAACATCACAAACATTGCTAAGTGCTTGTGCGAAGGTCTTTTGTTGGCTTTTGATCATGGTGACTCCCTTAGAGTTAGTCGTATTGCTAGGTTTTGTTGCAATTGGCTGATCTGGAGGGTCAATTAAACAAGGCCAAGGTATGATGGTTTGTTTGTTGGTGGTTGTCATGGCTAAAGGTTGGTGGTTGACGGTGGTATAGAGGTTACTTAGGATATGGGTTTGGTCATGAACAGTAACTAAATCGCCTAAAAATCTCTAGAGCATAATCTCAATCCCCCCAAGTCTCAAATATTGAAGTAACATATAAACTAAGATTCAGGACACTAGTATTTAAACAAAACTTCAATTACCTCCTAAAATTGCACAACGTTAATCAATTTACCCCCTCCGTCAAATTTTTAAGTTAGTCAAGATGACGTTTTGCAAATACCCCCTAAAGTTTTGCACTTATGTGTAAAATGCCCCCTAAACTTGAAAATTTATATTTATTTTTTTTATCCTTAAAAGTAATTGTATTATCACTGAATTGTGGAGCATATTAACTAAGTTTGGATGATATACAACCATATATTGGCAGTATGGTAGAACAAATTGGCAGTATTTGGTAAACCCTACAATAATGTTTAAAACTCAAGAATATTTACAAAACAAAAATAAAAGTATTTCTTTGTTCCAACATCAGATGTTGTTTTTTCTTTTTCAAGTTGTCATTCACCCCATTAGAGATCAAAAGGATGATGGTTATCATGTTTTTTTTTCTCTTTAAAATAATAATGAAATATACATAATATAATATTATTACCCTTCAAGATCCTTTATAAAGTGAGAGAAGTAACAAGTTTATGTATTTTTTCTTGAAAGTGAGAGAAATGTGTTGGTGGTGTGCACCACTCACAATATAAAGGAAATGGAAATTTTTTGTGTGGTTAAAATTAGCAATAGCAAGCCATATATTTTGACATCTTGGTAATTCTTGGTTATGCAAATCATATATTATTTATGTGCTTCATTATGTATGACATGTATTAGTTTTCCATCTGACAAGTGTGGTTGTACTTTACTATGCTGACTTTCATATCATTAGACTCTAATACATGGTTAATGTTTGATCGTTTAAAAGAACATATATGGTTGTATACCGTCAAAACTTAGCTAATATGCTCCACAATTCAATGATAATGCAATCACTTTTAAGCTTAAAAAAAATATATAAATTTTCAAGTTCAAGGGGCATTTTGCACATAAGTGCAAAACTTTGGGGGGTATTTGCAAAACATCATGTTGACTAACAGAAAAATTTGACAGAGGGGGTAAATTGATTAACGTTGTGCAATTTCAGGGGGGTAATTAAAGTTT
>Ga0099826_10003058_pt1 | contig 11180 bp, 6 predicted proteins | sample Mtrugardesep15_FD_76830 | JGI IMG/M metagenome (GOLD analysis project Ga0099826, IMG submission 76830) | Root nodule microbial communities of legume samples collected from California, USA - M. trunc garden sep15 | ecosystem: Host-associated > Plants > Roots > Nodule | place: USA: California...
CACAAGTAAATTTAACAACTGAAACGAATATCAAGTGCCTAAACCTACAGCCAGAAAACTCAATCAAAAACAGAAGTTAGCATCTTGTTCATAATCAATTAATAATCAATCAATACATTCAGAACAACTTATGAGAATCAGAACTGCTTTTAATAATTACATTTCCTGTGATTACAAAAGTTACACTGTCCAGTCAGTGAAATCAATAGATCAAAGGTTTTATTATCCAATGACCCTCTCCACAACAAATGTTTCAGAGTCATCCTAACATCGACATCATTGGGATTGATTTTTAAAACTTTAAGAAAAAAGGATAAAGCTTTTATTGCAGTTTCATCTGAAAGCAATCGTACTAATAGGACAGGAGGATGCCTAAGGGGGTAAGGAAATGATGGCAGTAGGTTAGATCAAATGGATACAAGGTGTTGGTTAAATAAATAAAGGGACCATTCTGTAAATTTGTAAAATTTGGTGAATGAAGAAATCATTTTTTAGAGGAGACTTTAGGAGGAGAGACCTCTCTACTAATCTCAATGAATCATTCCATAAAACTATTCCATCAATTTCTTTGGGTTACCTAACGTACCACAAAGCCAATTATCAGCGATGTGCGACAGTATATATTCAAATCAACCATAGAACGTTGATACGTTCATGCCATTAAATGCAAAATTTGAACTACAATAGCAAACAGTTGATAACTTCATGCCATTTAGTATGATTTAAAACATATCTAGAATAGTATGAAACCCAATAATTAATAGTTGGTATAATCATTTCTATATCTCTCAGAACATTGCTGACTGATACAATCAACCAATTGAATGCACAACTAGAGTAGAAACCGTGAGTAGACCAGCGATATACTTGAATTTCTTTCCTCTCAAGCAGAAAGTGGAAAACCTACGAAAGCTATTCGATAATTATGATAATTATAACTGTGATGGGGAAAAGTAAATGCTATATAAGCTTAAACAATTGGATGTGAACAAACTAGTATTTACAAAATATGGTTGCTTTGCAACAATTTAAAGTGATGTAAACGCCCAACATTCAATATAAATAAATAAATAATGTCAAGGTACCAAATTGGCAAAGAAGTCCCTGTCACCGGCTATCACCTTTGAGGACATGCTGGTCTTGGCACAGTTAATTAGTGAATCTTTTTTCCAAGCTTCTCAACCTACAAGTGAAGAGAACAATCTGACTAAGCAACACAAAATACAACAGCTTCTAAATGCATTAACTTTCAGACAAAAGTAACAAAACAATGAAACCATTGAATGCTTTCCAGGAAATAAGACAGGGAACAGTGGCCAAGTTATGCAAGGTTTCATTAATCTTATTTATTATTTACTTAATCAATTGAATACATATACAGTCCCCAAGGTGTAGCTCAAGTAGTTAATTTGGGACATCTGAAGGATTTGGGAAGTAAGTCCAGGGTTCAAACCTTCGATACTAACATAACATGCTACAAAATTCAATTGGTGTATAAAAAAAATTGAAGTGAATACATATGCATATTACATTAAAAACTTCCTTTTTGTTTACGTTTGTGATTTAAACATGAAAACAGGAATAGTAAGCATATCAAAACAAAATCAGGATTTTCCTAGTAATAGGAAAGATTAATCAAAAAATTATACTCAAAATGTGTAGAGCTACAACATAAAGTTGCTCTGGACATAAATGACTGCATAAAACGCGAGAAAAGTGAGAAAAGAACACGCCTAACAAATGTATAGGAAAATGGTATACTTGAGAAATCTTACCTTGACGGCAAGCTTTTCTTCTACGTATTTACAGGCTTCTCGCATAGCAAGCTATTCAGAACAATCAACACAGATTAGTTAAAAAAAGAACAAGATCTTACAGAAATTCCCAATTAAATTAAGAGTCTTAGAAAAGATGAGAAATTAAATTGAAAAGATAAATAAAAACTTACTCTATATCCGCTAATAATCGAGGTTGGATGAATCTTATTCCTAACAAGATCATTTGCGCTCTACTCAAGCACCAAAAACAAATAAAAAACACATGTTACATAAGAGAAAAATAAAATGAATAAATGCATGAAATGGAAAGAAGAAAAAAAAACATAAAAAAGTGGAAATTTACTTTGAGAAGCTCTGCAGCTACAATAACAACAGAAGTGGTACCATCTCCAACTTCTCTATTCTGAAGTTCAGCAAGTTCAACCAAAACCTAAAATAGAAAAAACCAAAATTTGAATAATTAAACCCTCATTTGAATGATTGAAATCGCGGCGACGAAGGATCGGGATTAGGTTAACCTTAGCAGCGGGATGCTCAACTTCCAGCATCTTAAGTATAGTAGCGCCATCATTAGTAATAGTCACATCACCGATATCATCAACAAGCATCTGAGAAACAAAAACGGAAATGAAGTGAAAAAATGAATGAAAATGAGAAAAAAGAAGTTGAGAATAGATGGATCTTGTACCTTGTCGAGACCAACGGGACCGAGTGAGGTTTTCACGATGTTTGCGGCTTGACATGCTACAACTGCATTTGTTCATTCACAAAGAAAGCGTATGTTAGACAAACGGTTACGGCGAGGAGAGAGAAATGGAGAGAGAGGGAGACGATACCGTTTTGAGTGCGGACGTCTTGGCCGGATTGGCGTTCGCCAGATATGTCAGGGGTTTGATTAACAAGAGACGTTGCGAAGCGAGTTTCTAGGGCTTTCCACCGACTCACTCTCTACAAGATTATAACTTTTTACAGGTAAAAATTGAATCAGATGAAAAAGGATAATGTTTTTTTTTTTAATATTGTTTCATTCACCAATAAAAGATTGAAACTTTGAGACTGGTAAAAACAATACCTCTTCATTCAACTATCCATTCTTCTCTATCTCGAAAAAACACAACACTTGGTGATAGAGCCATGATGGTGTTCTATCATCAAAGCCTCTTTTCTTGGTGATAAAATTCTAACTTTTTAGTCCTTAAAAAAATGTTAAATATATTTTTTATTCATATAAATATTTTAATTTCTCATTTTAGTCCCTTCCAAAAACATTCAACTTTGAGTTCTCAAAATATTTCAATTTTCATTTTTATTCTCTCCTTTTAAATAAATTCATATTTAGAATTCATATTTTAAAATAAATTTTTTTAAAAATTATAATATTGTAAGAATTTCTCCCAAAAAAAATAGAATTTTTTAACAAAACATAAATTAAATACAAATCTTTACTACTAAATACCATCGATCAAATTAAATATTAAGATAAAGTAATCAAATTATCACATTAATCTTGATTGATTTATTATTTACAACCTTTAAATTCGTCATTTTGATATCAATTTTAGACACTTAAATCTAATAAAGCAATGGGAGTAGGCTATAAAAGGAGTTAATAAAGCAAGGGCTGAGGTGATAGGCGACGAGAGATGCAATTGACGATGCTTGGAAGGTTAATCATATAAGTTGTGTGATAGCGTATGAGATGACTGAATGGCCTTGAAGACACGCTACACGCGTGTGATTTTGTGGGCATGTTATTTGCGAGGCATTCTTTGTTGTTTCTGTCAGGATACATAGCATTATTCAAAAAGTATGATTTTTTTATAGAGGCTAAAAACATAGTTGGACGTATTTGTGGAATTGAATACTTAATTAACCCTTGTTTTTTTAATAATTGTGTTATGGGTAATACTTAATTAACCCTTGTTTTTTTAATTATTGTGTTATGGGTCACGTATTAAATGACGGTTCACGGTGGACTCAACCGCTTGATGCACATGATATGATAGAAATATGATATACTAAAAGGTTAAAGAAGGATATGATATGATAGTGACAAGATACACATTTATTCTATCATGTGTTTGGTGCTCACGTGATAGGAAAGATGATAACCATTCGAACAACATTCAAATAAATCATAAAACACACGGTTAGAAAAACACAAACATTTTATAAATAAACAAATAAAACAAAAGGGTATTAGAAAAATACAAAATAGAGGAGCATATTTACACAAGCAATTTTATAGGCAGAAAAAGAGTAGACAATCAAACTAGAAAAAGTACTTCAAGTTGTGGTTGAAAGTACCTCGATCTAAATGCCACAATCATTTGTCACCGGAATTAACCTGCAAAGTAATATCATGAAGTAAACCCTCCCACGCTCACAACCTTCTCCACCACTTCCAAGCCTCGCCTCCCTCCCCCAACCCAAAGAGAACATACCAGCCACCGCCTCCCACCTATTATCCGGTAACTCAAACAACCTCGAGAACCATACGCACAAAGCCCCTCAACCCCCCAACCGAGGGTCCACCAAAACAAACGAATTTACCCCCATCGCCAACGTTTTGTCATAAATTACCGTCAAACCAACTTACCACCTCTATAACCCACCCCATGAAGTAACATAATGATATCCCTCCACCAAACACAATTAATCATTTCCTTAAAAATTGTACACGGACCTTAAACAACTATTATTTTAAGACGAAAGGAGTAGTTTCCAATTTATTTATTCAGAAACAAAATGTTATGGTCCCCCAATTGCGGCTAACATGTTGCCGTGTTACATTTCAATATAATTTTCTTTCTTCCTTAATACTTGGCGGCACATGGTATTATTTCTCAAGACTTGCGGTTATGTGCAAATGGATGCGGTGAACTAGAATCAGCTAGGCACTTGTTTCTTTCTTGCACTTGCTCCAGGGCTCTCTGGCCCCTAGTACGAAATTGGATTGGTGTATCTACAGTGAAGCCGAACTGTATTTATGATTATTTTGTTCATTTCACTTTTTTCAGCTGGCTCCTTAAAGGTGTAACGTTCGTTGATGCAGCTAATTTGGCTTGCTTGTGTTTGGGTTTTGTAGAGTGAAAGAAACAATAGACTCTTCAATCAAGAAGAAAAATGCATAGATCAGTTGCTAGATAGCGTAAAATTTCATTCACTCTGGTGGCTAAAGGCAACTAATGTCACTTTTGTTTTTGACCATCGGCGTTGGTGGATTTGCCCGCTTGTTTGTTTGGACATTGGTTGATTTGCCTTTTTTTTTCATTTTCTTGTCAAGCAGGTTGTGGTTGTAAACTTTAAGCGACTTCTTTGGCACAACTTGTGCTATTGAAGCGTCTCGTTGGTTATAATATGTCATTTTTGTTTCTTAAAAAAAATACAAATTGTATTTTTTTCTTCTGACAAATCCTAATACATTTGAATGTAATGATATTTTGCTTAGTTGTTCGCGTAATTTTATTTTTCTAAGGCCGCGCCTAATACAAGTGAGCTCATCAACCCTAAAAAAATTGAGCTCATCAAGTTCAAAGTAAGAAACAACACAATGTGAGCTCCTCAAGAACTTGCATCATTTTGTAATGGTTCTCAAAATTGAGAATGAAATAAAATGGATAACTATAATTGATTATTAACTCAAAGATAAAATTGATAGAAGAGAATCCAATTAGATCTGGTGTTCTTATCACATAGAAGAGAAATGAAAAGATAGAAGAAGACCAAATCATTACTCTATTAGAGCGTATCAAAGGGAGAGAGGTGAGACTTCACCATTTTTCTTCATACTCACTATTAATCATCATTTTCCTATTTAAGTACAACCTCAACTTCCTTGATTTTAAAATCGATAACCACATGTTAATTTGTCTCAATCAATTAGGTTATGCCAAATGTATATGATCATGTGCTATTTAAAATCATAACACATTTCTATATCAAATTGTTGAAAACTACATCCCATCTTCGCAATCTCATCAAGTTTCCAATCTTGACAAGAAATTCATCTACATGACATTAGAGAAATTGTATCATTTCATTTCTATATAATTGGTTCATTTGTTGCATTTGTTCGTATTCTAAGGAGATTTTGTTTAGTCTATTAACCCTTCTATAGGGAGAAAAAAATAAGTATGTTAAAAAATGTGTAACCAAAATAAAATTGCTGTTCTCATAATCATAATTTCATAACCATCACTATTATAAAAAAGAGAAAACATATTTTAGCGACTCACAATTTTCTCAATTTAGTTTATGATGATGAAAAATAAGGTTACACCAACAAGTGTTTCAATGTCTTGAATGCATAATTTATAAGATAAAATTAAAAATTATTGTTCTTATTAAGGATTCAAAAATATAAATGATTGATAAATTTTATAGAAAAAAAAGTTACTTTTTATTGTTTCAATATGCACAATTTTTAAAATAAAATTTCAGATTGACATTTTCATACTAAAAATAAATTAGTCTTTGTATTATATTCTCTCTGTCCTATATTAAGTGACACAGTTGACACTGTCACACATACCAATGTATATATGTCGTCGATTTTTACAATCTTTTCCCTTGAAATCTAAACAAAATAAAACCAAACCAATGAATAATAAGATGATTTGATAATTCATCGGTTTGATTTGGTTCAATTCAATCATGTCTATATTTTTAAAATTTTAAGAAACTTAGATTAAAAATATAACAACTTTTTTAACAATGTAGATTTTTATTCTCTTAAAATAAATACATAAGATACAATGAAAAAAATAATATATAATAATTAGAAACTATATCACCCCTAAAAAAATTTAGAAACTATAACAATAATAAAAAAAAAAAAAGAAACTATATCAGTAACATATTTCTAAAAAAAAAAACTCTACTAATATGATCCTTAAAAAAAAAAAAAACTCTACTAATATAAATAATGCAATATAAAAGAAATCATAATAAAGTAAAATGAAGTGCTTTAGATCTCGAGTGATCAGTTTTAAATGATATTAAACCAATATACCAATAAAGATAGAGTTTGATTGGTTTGATTTAATTTTGATCCGAACATAGAAGAAAAAAATCAAACCAATTTAATTTGTTTGAATTGAGTCATCGGGTTCATTGAGTCATTTGTTTTGTACTTACACCCCAAATTTTATTTAAAATGTCATCGAAACATGCAATTACAATCAACGTTATAATGGAGAAAAATTGTTGCAAAAGGCCATACAAAGAGGGATTGTCATTCAACACAAAAATCAAATGAAACCGATGCAAGTTGATATCAGTACTGCAACTTGATATGGGAATGGTTCGTAATTCACACGCACACGCGCGCGCAAACACACATACATATATAGCACAAAAACGATTTAGTTTTTAAATAGCTTGTTACACAATATACACATACACATACTATGTTACACATAAAAATATTAACTAATGATAAAAATGAAAGGCTGAACAGGTTGGTTCACAATCACAACAAAGAACACGAGTACCAACCTGAATTTGGACTGTATCCAATTCATTGACAGTTTTACTGTGTAGTGGATGAATTATATGGATTTATAATTTGATTGATTTTAGATGATTCATAAATAGACTCAATTTTCACTCCTAATCACGAGCAACAACAAGCACTTGTTTACCAACATTGTGACCACTAAAGATGCCAACCAAGGCTGCAGGACCTTTCTCAAGTCCCTCAGCTATGTCTTCCACATACACAACCTTCCCTTCTCTGATATGAGGCAGGACAAACTCTAAGAATTTGGTGTATAGATGATAGTAATTAGCTACGGTGAAACCTTGCATACGAATCCGCTTATATATGATTTGTGCCAAATTTGTTACACCTTCAGGTTGAGTAAGATTGTACTGTGAGATCATTCCACACACAGGTATGCGGCCATGGAGTTCATATTCAAGAGTACAGCATCAAGTGTTTTCCCCCCAACATTCTCAAAGTAAATGTCAATGCCTTCTGGAAAGAGCCTGATTTACATAAATTGATATCCACTGGTTACTAGTGTGTCTTGTGTTACGATAAACACGGTAATTATGCTTTTTATGACAACAGATTGAACCAATATTTTTCAACTGCATCACTGTTATATACTGACCTTTTAATGCTGCATTGAGGTCATGTTCTTCTTTGTAGTTAATGGCTTCATCATATCCAAATTTATTCTTCAACAGATCCACCTGGTTGCAAAAGACGTACATTAAAGTAAAGGAAGACTATTTTTTTTGGTCAATAAAAAGAAACTAAATGGATTCTTGGACCTTATTAATCATACTCCTTTTCAAGCTACGACAAAGCATTCTAACCCAAAAATTAAGAGAAGTACTATTGTTGGTTCCTGCTGGCTGCTAGAATTCTCTTCAATTAGGCTAACTATGTAAACACTACTTGTAGAATTGAACTTCTGTAATATATTTAAGCTAATTCTAGTAATTTTGCTATATAATAGTACTTTCGTAATATAAGTATTGAGCAAAGACCTTGATTATTGTTATTGTAATAAGGGAAATTCAAAACCTATGAAGCGCTCACACAGGACACGACACTACGACACTGATACATTGACACCGGTAATAATTTGAGAAAATGAATTAATTGAATGTAACAACACATGTTATGTCGGTGTCATACCAGACATGCCTTTGATCAGAAGTGTGGGTGCTAGAGAATTCAAAACAGTAAAACATAAAAAGCAGAATATTCATCATTTATGCAGGAGGCACATGCACATGTAACAACATAATTTAGCAAATTGTCCAACACTGGATAAATACCTTCTCTTTACTTCCAGCACTTCCAACAACATAGCAACCATGCAATTTAGCAAATTGACCAACAAGTTGACCAACTGCACCAGAAGCAGCTGAAACAAAAACATTCTCTCCTTTTTTGGGAGAGACTATTTCAAAGAAACCAGCATAAGCGGTCATTCCTGGCATACCTTTGCTCAAACAAAAACACAAAATATATCAAAAAAGCAAAACAGAATATCAGTTCCTAATAAGTATAATGTATACTCAAAAAATAAAACATAAAATAGAAGATATCATAACTATAAGATAGGAAGATTATATAAAAGCAATGAACTTTTAGTTCCTAATAAGTACATGGCTCATTCAATATTGGTTCTTTTCCAAACCAAAACAGGCTGAACAAAAGAAGAAAACGGAAAAAGAATGTAGGACCAAACAGCCAGCAGATACTAAACAAAGTAAAGACTCATTCATCACATAAAAACATCATAACTTGAGGCTTGCATATCATACTGGCATCAATTCCATTCTTCTCTATAAACATACATACCTAGAATTCCAGTATAGTAGGAAAGAGGAACATCAGTATGCTCAATTTTGAAATGTATCTGTGCCGCAGGGATCAAGCTGTACTCTTCCCAATTAGTAAACCCCCACACTAAATCACCTTCCTTATAATCTGTGTCCAGATTCTACGACTTTAGACACACCATAGCCAGCTAGTGGCTGCAATTATGCAAAAGTCATTGGTAGCTACACAACACAATTTCAATGTTGCAACTATTCTTTGATTAATTTCAATCTCGACTTAAAAATAAAACTGAAATTTTAATCACACAAGCTACACATCAAAGGGATTTTAAGCCAAATCACATAACCACTTTCCAATATCCGGCAATTCCTTGAAATTCTCAACAACAAAAGAACTCAAAAACAAACAGAATTTCATATGCAATATTTTTTGTGAGCTCTAGTTAAAGATGGATCATTCAGGAGAACCCGAATTCCGGTTCTGGCTAGAACAATCCTTGATCTAATTTTACTTACCTACCGCTTGAACATTGGAATACAAGGGGTCGTCCCCCAAGAACAATTGAGTTAAAGACCAAAACAACAACGGTGAAACCTTATCCTACTAAGTGGTGTCAGCTACAATGATCAAATTATGCCATAATGTTCTATCACAAACCATATTTCGATCCAACTCATTAATCTGTAGATCTTTCTCAATAGTTTGTCTTACAATTTCTCTAGGTCTTCCTCTAGTGATATGACTATCCTCAATTTGATCTACTCTCCTTACTACCGAATTTACAAGTCTTCTCTCTACATGATCAAATCACTTAAACCTATTTTCCACCATCTTTTCTACTTTAGGTGATACCCCAATTCTCTCTATAATTTGTCATTTCTAATCCTATCTCATCTAGTTTTACCACACATCCAATGCAACATCCTCATCTCGCTGCACTTATTTTATTCTCGTGTTGGTTCTTCACCGCCCAACTCTCCGTTCCATATAACATTGTCGGTCTTACCGTCGCCTGATAAAATTTTCGTACACTATTTTTTTTTCTTTGAAATTATTTAAAAAGCACAATAATCAATATAAACACACAATTTCATCCCAACAATTATCTAGTCCATTGACACAAATTAGTCACCAAAAATAATAATTTGCTAAGAAATGGATCATATAAACATCAAAACAGTAAACCAACTAACAAGTTGATCCATGCAATAATTAACAGATTCAAAAAAGCTACTTTAAGGCTCAATTTGACATATAATGAAAAGTGTTCGACCCAGAAAAGTAAATTGACTTACAGATTGAGGACTATAGTTACGACGATAGAAACAGTTTTCTGGGTTGTTCATAAGATTCCTCATGTAAGGATCACAAGACAAGTAGAGATTTTTGAGCAGAACAACATCATTGGAACCTTATGGAAGCTTGAGAGTTATGGTACTGTCAACAATGTTCATGTCTGATTCTTGAGGAAAACCAGACACATAGTGTTTCAGAATCACTTGCTTGTTCTTTACTTGCGCCATTTTAGATACTGGGTTGGTTTTTGATCGTTGAATATTTTTTTGTTGACAAAGTTGTTGAATTTGAATTCAATTTATATAACATACAATCAAAGAAAAATTGATAAGAAAAAAATGTAAGTATAAAAATATTATAAAATATTACATTAGATAAAACATGTAATAGTCCACTTGGTATTTGCTACTGTGATTTTTTAAATGTTTTTATTTTTTATCCTTTCAAAAAAAAAGAGAGAAAAAACCAATTGCCGTTAATATTTCAATGTTAAAAATGAATTCTGCCTACAAACTACTACCTCCGTTCCTTTTTAATTGTCACATTTTGACATTTTACACAAACAAAGACAATCAATAAATGTTGTTACTTTTGATACAATAGTTTCTATTTTTACTATAATAACCTTATATATTTAATATCTCATTACATATATTTCTCTCTCCACAATAATAAATAAGGGTAATATTAGTAAAATAATATTTAATGTTGCATTGAACTATATAAAATGACACTTAAATAGGAACAAAAAAATTCTTGAAAAGAAACACTTAAAAAGGAACGGAGGGAGTATAATTTAC